>JABEBX010016228.1_pt1 | contig 94120 bp, 82 predicted proteins | sample 7245971 | NCBI WGS metagenome assembly JABEBX01 (sample SAMN14506365, study PRJNA622280) | hot springs metagenome | biome: hot spring [ENVO:00000051]|acidic hot spring [ENVO:00002120]; feature: spring [ENVO:00000027]|sediment [ENVO:00002007]; material: sediment environment [ENVO:01001048]... | reverse complement strand
GGAAGATGACCATGACCGATGTTACCGCACCGGATCCAAGCCTGGATCAGACCCCCTTGGCTGCCTTTTTGCCCCTGCGTCGGGGCATGAACATTGCCGATTATCAACTGCTATTGGTGGGGGAGTTCGACCGCAGCATGGTGGACTTTGCCCCCACGCTGCTCTGCCAGGGGAAGGGTGAGCAAGCCATGATCTTTGCTGCCAATCCCGAAGATCCCGGCCATAGCTTTCAGTTTTTGGGCTGTGACCAGCAGGGCTTGCGCTTGCGCCCACGACAGGAAGCGGTTTGGGGTGCCTATGGCAAGGTACTGATCTTTGTGGAAGGAGAGGGCGGAGTCTATTCCTTTTTCAGTGATCTGGAGGGGATCGATAGTCAAGGGGTCTATCATTTCCGGCTGCCAGCCTTGGTCTATCAGCGCAAGACGCGGCTGCGGCGGCGTTTGCACCTGGACGGCGAAATTGTGCTGCGACGCCGTTCGGGACAGACCCTCTATGGTTCCCTTCATGACCTGAGTCTGGAAGGGGCGAGTTTTTTTCTGACGGAGCCAGAAATCCAGTTGGGAGAATCGGCCCTGGTGGAATTTGAGGTGCTGGACTGCGGCCATTGTGAGACCGTCATTACCACGGTGCGGCGGGATTCGCGCTCGGCAGTACGGGGGGATTTGATCGGTGGGCGCCTGCTGCTGACCAAGGAGCAACGCAAAAAGGTGGAGCATTTGTATCTGTGTCTGGAGTACCCCCAGTATCGTCATTGGTCCGGTCACCTGGACAAGCCTGGTAACTCGTTCTAAGTGCAGTAACAGTCGGAGAAGGAGGGAAGCATGGCCACGGCGCTAGCAAAGGACAGAGGGGCAAAACAGGAAGTCAAATTGATTGACTTTGTCTGGGAGGCCAAGAGCGCCGATGGCAAGGCCAAGCAAAAAGGGGAAATGACGGCGGCCTCGGCCAATGTGGTCAAGGCCAGCCTGCGGCGGGCCGGCCTGACCCCCATAGTGGTCCGCAAGGCCCCCAAGCCCCTCTTTGGTGGCGAAGGCATCAAGGAAGCCAATCTGGTGGTTATGGTGCGCCAGCTGGCCACCATGATCAATGCGGGCGTCCCCATGGTCCAGTGTTTTGAGCTGCTGATTTCCGCCACTTCCCAGCCGGGTATGCGCAAAATGCTCAAGGGGATCCTGCGCCATTTGAATGAAGGGGAGTCCCTCTCCCAGTCCCTGGCCCATTACCCCAAGTATTTCGATCGGCTGTTCATTTCGCTGGTGGCGGCGGGTGAGCAGGGCGGTATTCTCGATGTGATCCTGCTCCGCTTGGCCGATTATCGGGAAAAGACCCAAGCCCTGGTAAAAAAGGTCAAGTCCGCCATGTTCTATCCCGCCGCCATCATTACCGTGATGATCGTGGTGGTGGTGATCCTGATGATCTTTGTGATCCCGGTCTTTGCCAAGCTCTTTAGCAGTTTTGGCGCGACGTTGCCACTCTTGACCCAGGTGGTGATCAATATTTCCAACTGGATGCGCGGACACTGGTATATTGTGGTCCTTACGCCCATTGTCGCGGTGGCGGCCTTTCGCTACGCCTATCGGCGCAATGATCGATTCAAAACCGTGGTCGATCGCTACGTCCTCAAGATTCCGGTGCTGGGGGATATCCTCCTCAAAGGGGCGGTGGCGCGCTTCATGCGGACCCTGTCGACCATGCAATCGGCGGGCGTCCCCATCCTGGATGCCCTTGATACCCTCTCCAGGGTGTCCGGAAACAATATCATCGAGCGCAATGTGCTGGAGGCCCGGGCCGATGTGGCCGCCGGTGGACGGATTTCCACCAAGCTGCGGGAGGGCGGGATTTTTCCGCTGATGGCCACCCAAATGTTGGCCATTGGCGAAGAAACCGGCGCCGTAGAGGTGATGGCGGGCAAAGTAGCCGACTTCTTCGAAAACGAGGTCAATGAAGCGGTCAACCGGCTTTCCACCCTCATGGAGCCCATGATCATGGTGATTCTGGGCATTGTGGTCGGTACCTTGGTAGTGGCCATGTATATGCCGATCTTCAAGATGGGGGCGGTGGTTACCCACGGCGGCTAAGGGGTCTGGCGTGGCCAGGGTCCGGTGTACCAGGGTGCGATGGGCGGCAGACCATTGTTGGGCTGGGGCGGTGCCACGGGGTGAGGACGCGGCGGCCGCGGCGGGCGTGGGCCATAGCCTGGGGCTGCTTCATAGGGATAGTCCGGGAAGAAAAGTAGCCCGGGTTGGCGGTCGTCATGAATGACTCGGGGCGCTTGCTGGCTATTGGCATAATTTTGCAGGGCGCTGAGCAGATTGAGGCGTGCCGCTAGGGCGTTCTCCTTTGCCACTTCTTGGTCATCGTGCTCTTGGGCTGGGTGCTTGGGTTCGCTTTGGCTATGGGTGGTGGCTACGGGTGCTGGGGGGCTCTCCTCGCCTATTTTGTGGACCTGCCGGGCGTCCTTGGGCGGCTGGTTGCCATAGCTGACGACGCCGGCAGGGGATACCCAGCGATAGATAGCCTGCCCCTGAATCCAGGGCGCAGTAAGAAGCAGGGCAACGAAAAGCCCCAGCTGCCGCCTGCTAGGGGTGCTTTTCCTGGGACTGCTTGCAATCCGGGTAGGGGATGGGTTCATGGGGCGGACTCTCTATCAATCTACCGAGCATTTTCTGACCCTGCAGGCAGCGTTGCAAGGCCCAATCCCGCCACAGGATGGGCGGGCTGCCCACCAGTTCTCGAGGGATTTCCCAGCCCAAGTGACCCAAGGTCCGTTCCCAGGCCCAGGAGGGATTACTTTGGTCCTGGTCACCGCGACTTTTAGAGAGTTTTTTGCCATCGGGCCCGAGGACGACGGGCAGGTGTCCATAGTGGGGTCGGGGGTAATGGAGTTGCCCCTGCAAGAACAGCTGGATGGGGGTGAGATCCAGCAAGTCGGCCCCCCGGATGACTTCGCTGATACCCTGGTCGGCGTCGTCCACCACATTGGCCAACAGATAGGCGTACGGGCCATCGGCGCGCTGCAGGACCGGGGCCAGGTGGGGGTAAGAGGGCTTCTGGACCCCTTGATATCGATCTTGCCAGTCGGTCAGGCAGTCTTTAGGAATTGTCAGACGAACGGAGCGCGCCTGCGCGGGAGGGTGATGTAGGCATGGGCACTGTCCCGCCGTTGCCAGGAGACTTTGGCGGGTACACCCGCAGGCATAGGCCAGTCCCCGATCCCGCAGCTCGTTCAGGACTTCTCCGTAGCGTTCGCGCCGTTGCGATTGAAACAGAATCTCCCCATCCCACTCCAGGGCCAGGGCAGCCAACTGTCGTTGGATCTGGCCGACGGCTGCTGGCTGGCAGCGATGGTGGGGAGCGGGGTCCAGACGGGTATTGGCGATGATGGGGCAGTGTTGGAAACCCACGGATTGCCATTGGTGGCCTGTACCGATACCTTGGTGGCTGGTCGTCATTTCTTTGCCGATGTGGGGGCTGCGGATTTGGCGTGGAAATCCCTGGCCGTCAATCTGAGCGATCTGGCGGCCATGGGGGCGGTCCCGCGCTGGGCCCTGCTCAACCTTGCGCTCCCTGCTGGTATGGCCCATGGGGGCTGGGTGGCGAATTTTTGCGAGGGCTGGCAAGCCCTCGCCGGTAGGGCGGGGATTAGTCTGGTGGGTGGCGATACCGTTGCTACCGATGGCCCCCTGATGGTCACGGTCACCGCCCTGGGAGTCCTGCAGGGCCCGGCCCTGCTGCGCTCGGGGGCAAAGCCCGGGGATTGGATTGCAGTGACCGGGACTTTGGGCGATGCTGCCCTGGCCTTGGAGCGGCAGTTGCAATTGCGACGGGGGGAAGATCCCGAAGCCCTGCCCGGTGCAGAGAATTGGGAAGAGCGGCGTCTGCGCCCACGGCCACGTTGGGAGCTTGGGCAACAAGCAAGCCGCTTGGGCCTGGGCTGCGCCGCGGATGTTTCCGATGGCTTTTTGGCCGATTTGGGACATATTCTCCAGGCATCGGGCGTCGGTGCGCGGATCCTGGTCGAGCATATCCCTTTGCATCCCGCCCTGGCGGCCTGGATTGGCGAGGATTGGGAGCGGCTGGTGCGGACGGCGTTGACGGGGGGCGATGACTACGAATTGATTCTTTGTGGTCCTCCAGCACGCTGGCCGCAACTACAGGAGCTGGCCAGGGCAGCGGGGGTGCAGCTCAGCCAGGTTGGCGAAATCCTGCCTGCCAAGCAGGGCCTGCAGCTCTATTGGCACGGCAAACAACAGCAGCTTCCTTCCCGCCTGGGGCATGTCCATGCACTCTGAATGGCAGATCTTCCTATCCATGCGGCCTGCCTTGTTGCCCATGGCGCAACGCTTGGCCCTCTGGGCCAGGGAGGCAGGGTTCTCGGTGAAAGTACAATTGACCGATCGACTCCCTCCGGGGGTCTCCGGGCCGGCCTTGGCCCTGGGGGAATTCCCTGCTGATCAAGACTGGTCGGGTCCGGGCCGCTACCGGCTGGACCCCCTGGATTGGCTGGCTTTGGCTGACTTTGCCCAGGAACACTGGCCCCTGCAGCCCTTGCCGCGCAGCTCTTTTGGCGTGACGGCAGCGACCGCGGCACTGCCTGGAGAGCAATGGGGAGCAGCGGGCCTGGGCCTGGATTTGGCACCACCGGAATGGGCATTGCTCCAGCGGGCGGGCCAACGGGGTCTGCAATTGGCAACGGCAGAATCCTGTACTGCCGGCGGGGTAGCCGCGCGCATGGCTGCCCTGCCGGGTTCTTCGGCAGTATTGCGTCAGGGTTTTGTGGTCTATGACAATGCTGCCAAGAGGGATATGTTGGGGGTCCGTGCCCAGACCCTGGCCCGCCATGGGGCGGTATCGGAGCCCACGGTGGGGGAGATGCTCGAAGCAGCCCTGCACCATGCGGATATGGCCGTAGCCATCAGCGGCATTGCGGGGCCATCGGGAGCCGTACCTGACAAGCCTGTGGGCACGGTCTGCCTGGGTTGGGGCGTGCGGGCGGGTTCGCGCAAGATACAGACCCTGCACTTCGTCGGGGATCGCTGGGCAGTACAGTATGCTGCGGGTTCGGTGGTGCTGGGCGGGCTCTTGGGGATCCTGGATTCCTGAATGACGATGATAGTGGGCAGGCTGGCAGCGGGGCAGGGTTTTTCTGCTAGAATGCCTGAGAGCTCAATAGGGGAGATGGCAAATGGAAGAGCAACGGAGTAAGGCCTTGGCGGCTGCCCTGTCACAAATCGACCGGCAGTTTGGCAAAGGGGCCATCATGCGCCTGGGGGAGCAAAGCGCAGTCAAGGATATCGAGGTGTATTCCACGGGCTCCTTGGGCCTGGATCTGGCCTTGGGGGTGGGCGGTCTACCCCGGGGTCGGGTGGTGGAAATCTATGGGCCGGAGTCTTCGGGAAAAACCACCTTGACCCTCCATGCCATTGCCAACTGCCAGGCTGCGGGGGGTACAGCGGCATTCATTGATGCCGAACATGCCTTGGATCCCACCTATGCCCACAAACTGGGCGTGGATCTGGAAAACCTGCTGATTTCCCAGCCCGATACGGGTGAGCAGGCCCTGGAGATCGCCGATATGTTGGTTCGTTCGGGGGCGGTTGACCTGATCGTGGTGGATTCGGTCGCCGCCCTGACCCCCAAGGCCGAGATCGAGGGCGAAATGGGTGACTCCCATGTGGGGCTGCAGGCCCGCCTCATGAGCCAGGCCCTGCGCAAGCTCACTGCCAACATCTCCCGCACCAAGACCCTGGTGATCTTTATCAATCAAATCCGCATGAAGATTGGGGTCATGTATGGGAGCCCGGAAACCACTACGGGTGGGAATGCCCTGAAGTTCTATGCTTCCGTGCGGCTGGATATTCGGCGCATCGGTGCCATCAAGAAGGGCGATGAGGTCCTCGGTAACGATACCCGGGTCAAGGTGGTCAAGAACAAGGTGGCCCCGCCCTTTCGGGAGGCGGAGTTTGCCATTTACTATGGCGAGGGGATTTCGCGCCTGTCGGAGCTGGTGGATCTGGGCGTAAAATTCAATGTCATCGAAAAAAGTGGCGCTTGGTACAGTTATGGCAGTGAGCGGATTGGGCAGGGCAAGGAAAATGCCCGCCAGTATCTGCAAGAGCATCCAGAGCTTGCCATAGCCATCGAAGACAAGGTACGAACGGCAGCAAAAGGGCTGCCGCTGGCCTTTGCAGAAGAAGTGCCGGGTCTGGCCGAAGGGTAAGCGATGCAGTCTGGCGAAGACCCAACCGCAGCCATCGAAAGAGCGGCCTTGCGCTTGCTGGCTCGTCGGGAATATGCCCAAGGGGAACTCCACAAACGCCTAGTGGAGCAACGGGGCTTTGCCGCCGATGCCGTAGGGCGGGTGCTGCAGGCTTTGGCAGGCAAGGGGCTGCTGGACGACGGGCGGTATCGAGCAGCCCGTCTACGCAGTCGACAAAGCCGGGGACAAGGGCCATTGTTGGTGGCCCGAGACTGGCGTATGGCCGGTGCGGAGCCCCAGGATCGCCTGCTGGAAGAGGTGGATTGGCTGTCCGTGGCCCTCGCGAGTTTGCGCAAGCGCTTTGGTACCCAGAGTCCCCAGGATGCCAAAGAGCGTGCGCGCCGGGCTCGCTTTTTGCAAAGTCGGGGCTTTGCCGCCGATACCATCCGGCAGGCCCTGCGGATTGCCGAAGCAGAAGAAGAGGATTCAGCAGAATGATCGTTGCTCGTTATTGTCGCAAGGGAGTCCCATGAAGTCGTCCGCCATCCGTAGTGCCTTTTTGGCGTTTTTTGCAGCCGAAGGTCATGAGATCGTCCCCAGCAGCCCCCTGGTTCCCCGCAATGATCCAACCCTGCTCTTTACCAATGCGGGCATGGTCCAGTTCAAGGATACCTTTCTGGGTCTGGAAGCGCGTCCGTACCGGCGGGCCGTATCCACCCAACGCTGCATGCGGGCGGGTGGCAAGCACAATGACCTGGAAAATGTGGGCTATACGGCGCGGCATCATACTTTTTTTGAGATGTTGGGCAACTTTTCCTTTGGCGATTACTTCAAGCGGGAGGCCATTGCCCTTGCCTGGAAATTCCTGACCGAGACCCTGGGGCTGCCGGCGGAAAAGCTCTGGGTAACGGTCTACGAGCAGGATGACGAAGCCGCAACCATCTGGTTGCAGGAATTGGGCATTGATCCTAGCCGCTTTTCTCGCTGTGGTGAGAAGGACAACTTTTGGAGCATGGGCGACACCGGGCCCTGTGGGCCTTGCTCCGAAATTTTCTACGACCATGGGCCGGCCATCCCAGGTGGTCCTCCCGGTAGCCCCGACGCCGATGGCGATCGCTACATCGAGATCTGGAATCTGGTTTTTATGCAGTATGACCGGGACAGCGCGGGAACCTTGACTCCCTTGCCCAAGCCCTCGGTGGATACGGGGATGGGGCTGGAACGTCTGGCGGCAGTGCTCCAAGGGGTGCACAACAACTACGACACCGATCTCTTCCAACCTTTGATCCAGTCGGCAGCTGAATTGGCAGGGGTCCGCTACGGTGAAGAGCCCACCATGGATACCAGCTTGCGGGTACTGGCCGATCATATCCGGGCTTGTAGTTTTCTCATTGCCGATGGTGTGTTGCCGGGCAATGAGGGACGGGGCTATGTGTTGCGCCGCATCATTCGTCGGGCCGTGCGCCATGGCCGCAAACTGGGAATGGACCAGGTCTTTTTTTATCACTTGGTAACCCCCCTGGTGGGGACCATGGGCGATGCCTACCCGGAGTTGCGCCAACGGCAACGGGAAATTGAGCGTCAACTGCAACGGGAAGAAGGTAAATTCCGCGAAACCCTGGAGCGGGGGCTGGATTTATTGGAGGAGGGCATTGCCAAACTTGCCATTGACGCCCCCATCCCAGGGGATCTCATTTTTCGACTTTCGGATACCTATGGCTTTCCCGTTGATCTAACGGCCGATATTGCCAGGGAAAGGGGTCTGGAAATGGATCTGGCGGGCTTTGAGACGGCCCTGGCCGAGCAACGGCAACGATCTCGTGCTGCCTGGACCGGTAGCGGTGCCGTCAAGGCCGAAAAGATCTATCACGATCTGGCCATGCAACTTCCGTCCACAGAGTTTCTGGGGTATGGCGGTTGCGATGGAGCGGGTCGGATCCTGGCCCTGGTTCGCAATGGCGAATCGGTAGCTACCCTTGCTGAGGGAGAAAAAGGTGCCGTCATTCTCGATCAGACTCCTTTCTATGCCGAAGCGGGTGGTCAGGCTGGGGATCAAGGACGACTCTGGCACGGATCCGAACAGCTTTTTGTGGTGGAGGATACCCAAAAACCCCTGGCTGGATTGCATGTCCATTTGGGTCATGTGGAGCGCGGTAGCCTATGGGTTGGTGAAATTCTGCAGGCGACGGTGGATTCGGATCTGCGGGCGGCTACCGCAGCCCATCATTCGGCTACCCATCTGCTCCATGATGCCCTCCGCCGCCGGCTGGGAGAGCATGTGCAGCAACGGGGGTCCTTGGTCAATGCCGAACGACTGCGCTTTGATTTTAGTCATCCCGAAGCCCTGAGCTGGCAGGAATTACAGGAAATCGAGCGGGATGTGAATGCCGCCATTCGCAGCAATGCCCAGGCCGACGTGCGGGTCTTGCCGTTGCTGGAAGCCCAGGCTCTGGGGGCTATGGCCCTTTTTGGCGAAAAATACGGTGATGAGGTGCGGGTGGTTCGGCTAGGGGATTCCTTGGAGTTTTGCGGTGGCACCCATGTGGCGGCCTTGGGGGAGATTGGATTTTTCAAGATCCTCAGTGAATCCGCCGTGGCCGCTGGGGTGCGCCGCATCGAGGCGGTAGCAGGTGCTGCGGCCCTGGCAGTGGTGCAGCGGGAGGAGGAACGTCTGCGGGCTGCTGCAGCCTTACTGAAGACCGCGCCAGCCGATCTGTATCAACGCCTGGCCCAAACGCTGGAGCGCTTGCGCCAGCTGGAAAAGGCTCTGGAGCAAAGCGAGCGCGAACGCGCCCAGTCAGCTGGGGCGAGCTTGGCTCAAAAGGCCGAAGAGATTGCGGGGGTTCCGGTGCTCCTGCAACGGCTGGAAGGTATGGATGCCAAGGCCTTGCGGGAGGTCTTGGATCGGCTGCGCACGGAAATCAGTTCGGGCGTTATTGCCCTGGCAGGTGTGGAAGGGGACAAGGTGGCCCTGGTGACGGCCGTCAGTAAGGATTTGCACACCCGACTTCATGCCGGGGAGCTCGTCAATGTGCTGGCGCAGCCCATGGGTGGGAAAGGTGGTGGTCGCCCCGATCTGGCGCAGGCTGGAGCCAGCAACCCTGCGGCCTTGTCGGAATCCTGGCAAGCAGCCCGCCACTGGCTCCAGGAGCGCCTCGGTGCCTAGGGTACGCGCTGATCGTGCGAGCCCTCCCACAGACGGGGAGCTGGAAAGACTCATTTTGGCCATTGCGCGTGGCGATCAACAGGCCTTTCGCCAGTTTTACGAAGCGACTTCTGCGCATCTGTATCCAGTCGCACTGCGTATTTTGAGAGAAGAGGGCAAGGCTTCCGATTGCCTGCAGGATGCCTATCTGAAAATTTGGCGCAAGGCTTCGGAATACCAAGTTGGCCGTTTGCCCATGGCCTGGGCAGCGGCGGTGGTTCGTTATCAAGCCATTGATTTGCTTCGTCGCCTGCCCAAAGACCAACCCGATTGGGAGGAGCCCGACTGGGAGCGGGAAGATTTGGGGATTGATACGGAATTTGCACCGCTTTATGTAGCGGAGCGTCGACGTTTGGAGGATTGTTTGCAGCGTTTGTCCACAGATCAGCGGCAGGCCATTGTGCAGGCATTTTATCGTGCCGCCACCTACGAAGAGGTGGCCTCCCATTTTGCTACGGCACTGGGTACGGTAAAGAGCTGGATTCGCCGTGGGCTCCTTTCACTCCGGGATTGTCTGGATCATGGATCTGCGTAAGTTTCCTGATATTCGGGAGGCGCTGTCTGCGGCCTATGTCCTGGGTACCCTGCGTGGACGAGCACGGCTACGTTTTGCGCAGATGCTTCGGGAAGATGCCGTGCTGTACCAGCAGGTTGCCCGTTTCGAAGACTCTCTGCTAGGAGGTCTGCTGACCGAGGAACAGCGACCGGCTCCTGCCTGGCTGTGGCCAGCCATTGCTGCCGAATTACCCAGAGCGACGACTACGGGACCCATCCTCGTTCCCGGCAAGGCCCCATGGTGGCGTCGACTAGGACTCTGGCAAGGTCTGAGTGCTGCTTTGGCTGCTGTCATCGCCGTGGTCCTGCTCTGGCCCACCCCTGCACCCATGCCCTATCTGGCGGTACTCAATGATACCACGGGCCAAGCCACTTGGGTCTTGCAGGCAAGTCATCACCATATGCGCCTGGTGACTTTGCATACGATTCAGATTCCAGCCCACAAGTCCCTGCAACTCTGGGCCATCGTCCCCGGTCGCAAACCCATATCCATGGGCTTATTGCCAGTTACCGCCGGAAAAACACCGATCCTGCCTGCTCCGGATCATCTGAATCTGGCAAGCGCAAGCTTATTGGCGGTGACCATGGAGCCCGCCGGTGGTTCACCCACCGGTCAGCCCACTGGACCGATACTTCTGAAAGCCCAACTGGTGAGTAGCTAGAACAAACGCATCTGAAATAAGCAGTTCTGCGTAGGCAAGGTGATGGATCGTTCCATCATTTCACACGAACAGGAGATCGAGATGGAAGAGAAAATGCAATCTGGTTCTGATCGGCGGGATTTCTTGAAGAAAAGTGCCCTTTTTGGTTTGGGTTTAGCGGCTGCCGGTAACTTGGTGTTGCCAGCTACGGCGCGGGCCGCAGGGATGGCCACGGGTGCCGAGAGTCATGACCTTGGGATCTTGAATTTTGCCCTCAATGCCGAACATCAGGCCATTGCTGCCTATCAGGTCGGCGCCGAGAGCAAATTGCTCAAGCCCGGTGCCTTGAAACTGGCCCTGCAATTCCAGAAGGATCATGAGGCCCATGCGGCGATTCTGGCCGAAACCATCCAAAAGATGGGAGGAAAACCCGTAGCAGCCAAGCTCCCCCTGACGGCACCCATGGGGGAGCTCGCCAAGGCTTGGGGCTTCCCAGTGGCTCAGCTCAAAGACGAGGCCGATGTGTTGCATTTTGCGGCTGGTTTGGAGATTGGTGCTGCCAAGGCCTACCTGGGCGCTGTGAAAGATTTTCGTACTCCTGAGTTGGCCCATGCGGCTGCCAATATCGAAGGCGACGAAGCCATGCATTACGCAATTCTGCGCAATGCCCTGGGGATGAACCCTGTACCAGCGGCATTTATCTCGGCCATGCCCGACAAGGCCTGATGAGTAATTCCTGAAAATATTGCGGGTTGTAAGAAAAAGCCGATCTTGGTATCGGCTTTTTTATTCCTCCAGGGTACTGATATCTTGGTTGATTTCCTCGCCGCGGGCGTGGGCACGCAATAAACGCCGCATGATTTTACCCGAACGGGTTTTGGGAAGCTTGTCGACGATATGGATATGATCGGGGCGGGCAATGGCCCCGATCTGCAGGGTTACCTGTTCGCGCAGGGCGATGGAAATTTCGCTGTGGTCGTGTCCTTGATGGCTGGTCTTCAGGATAACAAAGGCAGCTACTGCCTCTCCCTTGACCTCATGGGGGATACCGACCACCGCCGCCTCGGCAATGGCTGGGTGGGCTACCAAGGCCGATTCGATCTCGGCCGTTCCCAAGCGGTGACCGGAGACATTCAGGACATCGTCGATTCGACCCATGACCCAGAAATAGCCATCGGCATCCCGCCGCGCACTATCTCCTGTCACATAGTAACGGCCGGCGAACCGGTCCCAATAGGTTTCGACATAGCGCTCGGGATTACCCCATACCCCCCGCAGCATCCCAGGCCAGGGCTGTGCCACCACGAGATAGCCGCCCTGGTCCGGATCCTGGATGGCTCGGCCCTCTTCATCGACAATCTCGGCAGTGATCCCTGGCAAGGGCAGGGCACAGGAGCCCGGCTTACTGGCAATGACTCCCGGCAGGGGGGCAATCATATGCCCGCCGGTTTCGGTCTGCCACCAGGTATCGACAATGGGACAGCGGCCCCCGCCAATGACCTGGTGGTACCAGATCCAGGCCTCGGGATTCATGGGTTCACCCACGGTACCCAAGAGCCGAAGGCTAGAGAGATCATGCTTGCGCACCCAGCTTTCGCCTGTTTTCATGAAGGCGCGCACGGCAGTGGGGGCCGTGTAGAGGATGCTAATGCCATGGCGCTCGATCATGGACCAGAAGCGGTCGGGCTCTGGGTACATGGGTGCCCCTTCGTAGAGGAAGATCGTGGCACCATTGGCCAGTGGCCCATAGACCACATAGCTGTGCCCGGTAATCCAGCCCACATCGGCGGTGCACCAGTAGAGATCATCGGCCTTGAGATCGAAAGACCAATAGCTGGTGAGCTTGGCCCAGAGGAGATAGCCAGCACTGCTGTGGAGGATCCCCTTGGGCTTGCCGGTGCTGCCGGAGGTGTAGAGGATGAACAAGGGATGCTCGGCAGGAAAGGCGGGCGCAGCATAGCGGGCAGACTGACCCGTTAGGGCGTCTTGCCAGGAAATGTCCCGCCCAGGCATCCAGTCAATGGCTTGGCCGGTGCGTTGCAGAACAATCACCCGTTCTACGGACGCTACGCCTGCCAGGGCCCGGTCCACATTATCCTTGAGGGGAATGATTTTGCCGGCACGATAGGCGCCGTCGGCGGTCAGGACAATTTTGGCGCCGGTATCTTCGATCCGATCGCGCAGCGCCTCCGCCGAAAAGCCCCCAAAGACCACCGAATGGACCGCACCCATTCGTGCACAGGCCAGCATGGCAATGATTGCCTCGGGCACCATGGGTAGATACAGAATCACCCGGTCACCAGCCTCCACGCCCTGTGCCTGAAGGGCATTGGCCAAGCGACAGACTTCCCCATGGAGCTGGGCGTAGCTTAGGCTTTGCACGCTGCCGTCTTCTCCTTCCCACAGCAGGGCGAGTTTATGCTTCTGTGCACCATGAAGATGTCGGTCCAAACAGTTCACTGATACATTGAGGGTTCCATCGGCAAAAAAACGGTAAAAGGGGGCCTCGTTTCGTTCCAGGGCTTGGGTAAAGGGTTTCTCCCATTGCAAATGCTCGCGGGCCAGGCGCCCCCAGAAGGCATCTGGATCCCTTTGGACTTCGGCCTGGAGTGCGGAATAGCCTGCAAGATCCAGATTGGCTTGGGCAGCAAAATCGGGAGAGACTGGGAAGAGCCGCTCTTCGTGGAGGTGAGAGTCAATACCTGTATTCATCTTTGTTCGCCGCTTCGTTGTAGTTACCGAGCCGATGGTACGGCGCAGCATTTTACTTGGCAAATCTCTCCTGCCTTAGTCGTACCAGAGAATGAGGGGATTTTCCAAAGGTACGCTGGCAAGGGGATGATAGGGAATGATGCGTGGGGTGAAATCCGTTATTGGCCTGGTCTTGGGAATGCTGCACCGATAGGTATAACCATTCACGGCACCAGCCAGAGCCTCGCCCCGTTCCATTACATGAATTTCCGGTTCACCGTCCTGGATAGGATCGGCATAGAGTTGCACTTGGATGAAGTTGGGACCGATATCATCCAGATAGACGTGCATTTGAAATTGTAAGGTTTGCTCATCTTCCTGACGGTAGAGTTGGCCAAAGCGAAGACCTTGCCAATGCTGTTGCAATAATTCCTGCCACCGACAAAGTTCGCGTACGACTGCGTCGTTTTTGCGCTGTGCAACTTTCTCCGCGGCCGGGAGGTAGAGTTTGGTCACATATTCTTGCATCATGCGGTGGCTACTGAAGCGTTGGGTCAACTCCCCCATGCTGGCACGCATGCGACTAACCCAAGCCGTTGGGCAGCCGGCATCCGTGCGACCTTGATAAAAAAGGGGGGCAATCTCCTCTTCGAGCAAGGTATAGAGGGCCTCGGCCTCTTGTCGATCCCAGTTGGGATCAGCATCATGTTCCTGGCGGTCCCCCAGCGCCCAGCCATAAGACGGGCTGTAGGCTTCGGCCCACCAGCCATCCAGTTCCGAGCAGTTCAGTCCGCCATTCACCAAGACTTTCATACCGCTGGTACCGCTGGCCTCCCAAGGACGACGGGGGGTATTGATCCAGACGTCCATCCCTTGGACGAGTTGGGCGGCTACCAGCATGTCGTAGTCCGCCAGAAAAACCACTTTGTGGAAGAGATCCGGATGTTGCCGCAGAAAATGGGTCCACTCCTGGATCATGGCCTTGCCTTGCTCGTCTTTGGGATGGGCCTTGCCTGCCAGGAGGAGTTGCATGGGATGACGGGGGTTGCGAAGCAGGGCCGCCAGTCGTTCTGGCTGGGTGAGCAGCAGATTGGTCCGCTTGTAGGCGGTGAAACGACGGGCAAAGCCCACCGTCAGGGTATTGGGATCCAGTACCGTCTGGGCTGCAGCGATTTCTTCAGCGGGCCGATGGGCCATGGCCAACTGCTGGGTGAGACGAGCGCGCGCAAATTCGATGAGTTGTTGTCGCGCTTTACTGCGCAGCTGCCAGAGATCGGTGTCGCTGATTTTGGTGATTGCGTCGGCAATGGCCGCGCGCGAAAGATTCCAACGATCGTGCCCACAGGCCTTGGTCCACAGGGTATCTGCCGCTTCCGAGTCCCAGGAAGGGACATGAATCCCATTGGTTACATGGGTGACGGGTACCTCTTGCGCAGGCCAGCGTGGGAAGAGTTCTTGAAACAGATGGCGACTGACCTGACCATGCAAGGCGCTGACCCCATTGACCACCTGGCTACCACGAATGGCCAACCAGGCCACATTGAAGGGTTCTTCGGAATCTTTGGGATGGGTACGACCTAGACTCAGGATTTGCTCCGGATCTACCCCAAAAAGGCTTTGACTTCCTTCTAAATAACGACGTACCAGGGCGGGAGTGAAGCGATCAAATCCCGCTGCTACCGGCGTATGGGTAGTAAAGACATTCCCAGCGCGGGTGGCGTTGAGGGCGCAGTGAAAATCACTGCCGGTATCCTGCATATGACTGTGGATCCGCGCCAGGATCACCATGGCCGCATGACCCTCGTTCAAGTGACAGATTTCCGGGGTGATTCCTAGACGGCGCAATAACATCCAGCCGCCAATACCCAGACAGATCTCCTGTTGCAGACGCATTTCTGGGCCACCACCATAGAGCTCGGCGGTAATACCCCGATCGGCTGGCGTATTCAAAGGATCGTTACTGTCGAGCAAATAGAGTGGAATGGTTCCGACTTGTGCCTGCCAGGCCCGCAGGATCAGGGTACGCCCAGGAAAATCCAATTCCAGTCGGAGCCATTGACCTTCGGCATCCCGAACGGGAGTAATGGGCAACTGCGTAGGATCATTGTAGGGATAGAGCTCCATTTGCCGGCCACAGTCATCCAAGCTTTGGCGAAAATACCCCTGCTGCCAAAGGATCCCAATTCCCACCAGGGGAATCCCCAGATCTCCAGCCGTCTTGAGGACATCGCCAGCAAGAATCCCCAAACCTCCCGAGTAGATGGGGAGGGCCTCGGAGACTCCAAACTCCATACTGAAATAGGCAATGCGAGCGCAGGGAGCTTGTGGATATTCTTTTTGAAACCAGCTGGTTCCGTAATGCTGTTGGCGTCGTTTCTGGAGTTGTTCTTGCAGCAGGGCAAGAAAATTTGCATCGTTAGCCAGGTGATTCAGGCTATTGTTGTCGATATTTTGTAATACCAGCCAGGGATTTCGCGAACTGGCCCAGAGATCGGCGTCGATCTTTTCCCACAAGCTATCCGTACCATGACTCCAGGACCAGCGTAAATCCAGTGCCAACTCCGCCAGACCATCCAAGGCCTCGGGTAACTGGGGTAATAAATAGGAAGGCTGGATTTTCATGACTCTCTCCAAAGTAGACCTTCTTTAGTGTAGTACGAAGCGACGCTATCCACCCCCAACCACGACCTTACTTTTTACAACCCTGGAATGCTCGTAATTCCGCCATAGACGCCAAGCCCTGCGCTCAAGGAGCCCAAGAGCAGGACCACCCAGAAGTACCATCCCCGTAAGCGATGCTCCCTGGGCAAGGTCCGCACCGCAAGGGCGATCAAAAAGCCCAACACCAAAGGGAGGAGAAGGGCATTCATTACCTCCACGGCAATATCCAGGCTAACGAGATTGGGAATGGTCACCACGGCCATGGCGCCAGCCAATAGAACGAGGGTATAGGTGCCATAAAACCACGGCGCTTCCTTGGGGTGATGCTCCAGAGAATGCTTGAAGCCCGTGACTTCCCCCCAGCCCCAGGCAGCCGCCAGGGTGGCGACAATGGCGGCAATCATGCCCGCGCCTACGATTCCCAGCGAAAAGACAACCCGTCCCCAGCTATCCCCCAGAAAAGGGATGATGGCTTCGGAGAGCTGCTGGACGGTATTGAGGGGTGCATTGGGGTTTTGCAAGCCAATGGTGGCCGCAGTGGCAATGAGCACCGCAGCCATAATGAGCTGGGTGATCACCGAGCCAATAGCGGTGTCCCAGCGTGCGGGTTTGTACTCCTCCACGCCCAGGCCCTTATCAGCCACCGCCGATTGCTGATAGAAAATCATCCAGGGCATGATGACGGCACCAATATTGGCCGCAACCAGGGTCATGTAGCTCTGATTTCGGAGTTCTACCTGACCCAATCCAGACAGAACACTCTGCCAGTCTGGATGCGCGGCCCAAGCAATGCCAAAAAATACCACCTCAAAGCTGCCAAAGATCAAGGCAATGCGTTCCACTCGGCGATAGGAACCCGTCATCACAATCAGCCACAAGGCAAGTGCCCCCAAGAGCACCCCCGTATAGCGGGGGAGGCCAAAGAGTTCACTCACCCCAGCAAGACCAGAAAACTCCGTAAGGAGAGCCCCGGCGCTGGCAATACTCAAGCCCGTCACCGAAACGTAGGCCCAGAAAGGACCAAAGCTTTCTCGAATCAGCTCCCCATGTCCTTTGCCTGTAAAAATGCCCAGGCGCACGGTGAGTTCCTGGACGACATAGAGAATCGGCATCAGCACAATCTGCAGCATCAGCAGTTTGTAGCCCCATTGGGCGCCGCTTTGGGCGGCAGTGATCACACTGCCAACGTCCGTATCGGCCAGCATGACCACCAATCCCGGTCCCAGTACCGCCAGAAAGGTTCCCAATCGACGATGTGACTTGGGCGATGCAGGCTCTTGCGGGGCATGGAGGGAGCTTGCGGCCATGGTTTTTCCTTCAACGAAAATAATAGTACGAATGATTATCAATAAAAGTAAGATTGTCAAGAAGACTGTAGCAAGATTTGCCTAGCTGGCTGTGACGGCCAAGGAAGATTGGACGGGGTAAGTGGACCAGGAACGGCGCAATTCCGGCAGTGGACGCCCAAGAAGTTCTTCCAAACGAAGTAACTCTGGTTCGTAGATTGTCATGAGCCATTCCTTGGCGTGGGGATCCATCAGGGGCTTCTTTTGGGGACGAAGAAAGATTTGGCGCCAAATATATTCTCCCCACTGACTGGGGAAAAACTTCTCGCCAATGATCCGACTCACGGGATGGGCGGCAAGCCGCCGCGCCCAATTGCCGCGGGGTTGGGCATAATGGTTGTGAGCCACCTGCAGATTGACTTTGCTAAAGGGGGATGGATCGATTTGCAAGGCTGCAGAAATTTTCCGTAACACTTGCAGGGGTTGCGTATGGAGATGCTCCAGCAGCACTACCTGCACACGATCGCGCCCAAAGCTTCGAAAGTAACGGGCAATTTGCTCGGAATAGAGTCCCAATTCTACATACAGCTGAGAAACCCCCCAACCTTTGTCCGGGCGCTGCCAATCTCGTTGCAGGGCATCCCAAAAGGGAAGATCGATTACCCCTTCGTTGAAATCCATCAAATATTGGGAATAGGCTCGCTCGACTGGATCCCGCAGAATGATGAGGATCTGGGCATGGGGAGAATGGCGCGCAATCTCTGCCGCAGCGTGCGGGGCCCAGAGGTAGGATGGACTGGCATCCCCCCGATAACGGTGATGACCGGCATGGGCATAGAGCCGGAGATATTCCCTTTCCGTTTCTGTATACCGAATGTAGTGGCGTTGTTCTGCAGATGGCTTCGGGTGGGTGAAGAAATGGGGTTCCTTCATCTCTGGTAAAAATATCTCTGGGTGATTTTTGAGATAAGCATAGAGGGAAGTCGTGCCACTCTTTACCGCTCCGACAATGTAGAGATTGGGCCACTGAGAATCTGCCAATTCTTACTCCTTGCCAAGTTTGCGAAAGGGATACTCTGGATTTTCTTTGCTCAGGACTTGCGCAAGACTCTGCAGAGAAATTGTCGTCGGCAAGGGTCCCAGACAAAGACGGTAGGCCGTTTTTCCATGAAGGATTCCCGGGGCAAGCAAAAGTCCATGGATTCCCCGATCGGCAAGAATTTGCTTGGCCTGCAGCTGTGTATTCTGGATGCAAAACCCTGGCCTTTGCACCTTGCCCTTGCCAGGCGTACCAGCTAGCTACGCCGCGCAGAACCATGGTGGACGGAGACGTCGTCTGCTTTGTAGGGGAGGGGCAAGGATCGAGACCCTTTGTGCTCCCAGAGGCTGAAGTAGCAACAACCAAGAAAACCAGAAAGAAGAAGAAACCAGACTTCACATCGGATCCGATTTTTTTCCCAGTAATTCCTCAAGGATGCCAAGATACATTTGGTGCAGGCGCTCCAGATCCGCCACCAGCACATGTTCATTGATCTTATGGATGCTGGCATTGCAGGGGCCCAGTTCCAGCACTTCCCCCCCTAGTTGGGCAATGAAGCGTCCATCGGAAGTACCCCCTCCGGTGGAAAGTCGGGCCTTTTCTCCTTGGACCTGGGTAATGGCCTGTTGGGCAGCCTCCAACAAAAGGCCTGCTGGGGTATAAAACGGGGGACCCGAAAATTGCCACTCCAATTCATAGCGAAGATCATGGCGGTCCAGAATTTCCCGCACCGCCGCCTGCAGATCTTCCAGCCGGCTTTCGGGCGAAAAGCGGAAATTGAAGCCCAATTCCAGAACACCAGGAATGACATTGGTCGCTCCGGTCCCAGCATGGATATTGGCCAATTGCAGGCGAGTGGGTGGAAAATCGGCATTACCCTGATCCCACTCTCGCTCCACGAGAGAGAGCAGGGCAGGGAGGGCCCGATGGATGGGATTATCGGCCTTTTCGGGGTAGGCCACATGGCCCTGGATACCCAAAATCCGTAACCATCCATTGAGGGAACCGCGGCGGCCATTTTTGATAACATCCCCCAGCCTTTCCTCGGAAGAGGGCTCCCCCACCAGACAGTAGTCGATGCGTTCACCCTGCTGCGACAGCCAGTCCACCACATGACGGGTACCATGGGTAGCCACGCCTTCTTCATCGGAGGTGATCAAAAAGGCCAATCGACCCCAATGCTGGGAATGGTGGGCCAGAAAGTCTTCCGTGGCACAAAGCATGGCGGCAAGACTACCCTTCATGTCTGCGGCACCCCGACCGTAAAGGCACCCATCGCGGATGCTGGGCAGGAAAGGATCGCTCTGCCATGCGTCCAAGGGGCCTGGGGGAACCACATCCGTGTGCCCGGCAAAGCAGAATATCGGCCCCGCGTTTCCGTGTACTGCCCAGAAATTCTCCACACCCGCAGCAGGTAAGCGTTGGATGGTAAAATCCAGGGCTTCCAGTTTGGCAATCATCCAGTCCTGGCAACCCGCATCCTTCGGGGTGACAGAGGGCTTACGGATCAGCTCTTGGGCGTATTGGAGAACTTTCATGAGACCTCGCGCAGGATCTCGTTGATACCCACCTTGCTGAGGGTCTTGGCGTCCACTTTCTTGACAATGACCGCACAATAGAGACTGTGACTTCCATCCTTGGCGGGGAGATTGCCCGAAACCACCACCGAACCGGCAGGGATGCGACCATAGCTGATGGTACCCGTGCTCCGGTCGAGGATGCGGGTACTCGCCCCCAAAAAGACGCCCATGGAAATCACCGAGCCTTCTTCGACGATGACCCCTTCCACCACCTCGGAACGGGCACCAATGAAACAGTTGTCCTCAATAATGGTGGGGTTGGCCTGCAGCGGCTCCAAGACGCCACCAATGCCCACGCCACCGGAAAGGTGGACATTCTTGCCAATCTGAGCACAAGAACCGACCGTGGCCCAGGTATCCACCATGGTTCCCTCGTCCACATAGGCACCGATATTGACAAAAGAAGGCATCAGCACACAGTTGCGGCCAATGAAAGCGCCTTTGCGGACCATGGCGGGAGGTACAACCCGAAAACCGCCGGTACGAAAATCGTTGCTATTGTAGTCGCTGAACTTACCCGGGACTTTGTCGTAGAACTGGGTTTCTCCCCCATTCATGCGGACATTGTCCTGCAACCGAAACGACAGCAGCACGGCCTTCTTGATCCACTGGTGGGTCTGCCAGACCGCGTCGATTTTTTCTGCCACCCGCAAAACCCCTTTGTCCAGACCCTCAATGACCTGACCTACCGCCTCGCGCAACTCCGCGGGGGCGTGTTTGGGGCTCAGTTCATTGCGTTGCTCCCAGGCCGACTCGATGATGCTTTGTAATGGGTTCAAGATCTTTTCCTTTCTAACCAGGCAGATGTTTCCAAAAAATGACGAATGCGCAGCAGACCTTCCCGACAGGTGTCTGTATCTCCCACCAAGGCAATGCGGACCCGATCCTCACCCGGGTATTCGCCCTGGGCGAGACGGGCCAAGTAAGCTCCAGGGAGACAGCGGACATTTTCCTGCGCATACAGGGCGCGACTGAAGTCTTCCCCATGGCCCACAGACAACCACAAATAAAAACCACCATCGGGTCGATGAATGGGAAGGAAAGAACCGAGAATTTCGGCAGCAAAAGCAAACTTTTCACCATAGTCTCGGCGCGTCTGCTCCACATGGGATTCATCGCTCCAGGCCGCAGCCGATGCCGCCTGAATAAAGGGCGGCATGGCATTACCAAGATAGGTACGATACTGCCGAAAGCCTGCCAACAGTTCGGCATCACCGGCTATAAAGCCGCTGCGCGCCCCCGGTACACTGGAGCGTTTGGAAAGGCTATGAAAAGTCAGAACCTTGGCCAGGCTGCCCGTGCTTGCGGCTGCCTCCAACACCCCAGTAGGGGGGCGATCGAAATAAATCTCGCTATAGCATTCGTCGGCGGCCAGCACAAAATCAAAGCGTCGCGCCTGTTCCAGCAAAAACAGCCAATCCTCCAAGGACAAGGCACTGCCGGTGGGATTGTGGGGACTATTGACATAGAGGAGGCCGGTATGGCGCCAGGTTTCGTCGGAAATGGCGCGATAATCCGGCTGACCGCTCTCTTTGCAATTGCAATACTGCACGGTAGCCCCGGCCAGCAAGGCGGCCCCCTCATAGATTTGATAAAAGGGGTTGGGAATGAGCACCCGATCTTTGCCACTATGGGGATCCAACACGGCCTGGGCTACACTAAACAGGGCTTCGCGGCTACCGTTGGCGGGCAGGACATTGCGCTCTGGATCGAGAAAACCCTGGGGCAAGGAAAATCGCTCATTGGCCCAGTGCACAATGGCTTGCCGTAGGGAAAGGGATCCTAGAATCTTGGGATACTGGGCCAGGCCATGAAGATGCTCCATGATGACTTCGGCAAAAAAAGCGGGGGGCGTTTGCCGGGGTTCACCAATGGAGAAATCAATGGGGGACAGCGGGGCGGGATCCACATCTGCAAGGAGCGCTCCCAAGCGCTCAAAAGGGTATGACTGCAGTGTCTTGAGCGAAGGATTCATTCTACAATCGGCCCCCATGCGAGGGGGTCGTGCAATTTGGATGCTCTATTTTCATTGGAAGAATTCTGGGCCAAGAGCGCGAGGCTGACAAGTGGCGAAATCATGGAATGGCACCGAGACTCTTCCGGTGCTCAGTCTTTTGCTGGGGGCGGGACTTTGGGGGACCTATTGGTGGCCCTTGTATTTTTTTTCCCAGCACGGGCTTGGGGGTCCTTGGCTGGTTACCTTCATTTATTTATTTTTGTCGATTTTGGGGGGAGGCTGGTTGCTCCTGGGCAAGGTACGGATGCCGGTTCTTTCCCATTGGCCCGTATATCTCGCCCTTGCTTTCTTTGGGGGCTGGACCAATGTTGCCTTTATGCTGGCCCTCTTTCGCGGTCCGGTGGTAGTGGTCCTGTTGTTGTTTTACCTTTCCCCGGTCTGGTCGGTGGTGCTGGCAAGATTCTGGTTGCAGGAATCGGTCCCTTTGCGGGGCTGGCTCGGGGTGGGTCTTGCCTTACTGGGCTGTGTTTTGGTGGTGCTCAATCAGCATCATGGCACAACCGGGCAATGGGACGGCTGGATCATCTTTCTGGGACTGAGCAGCGGTTTTGCCTTTTCCTTGACCAATGTGGTACTGCGGGGTGCTGACTATCTGCCCGATGGGGCGAGAGCGGTGGTCATCTGGTGGGGATGTGCAAGCCTGGCACTGCTGGTAGCTATCTTTACTCCCTGGCCAGATCATCCCCACTGGCAAATATCTTTTCTTCCTCTTTTTTCCTGGTTTTGGGTAGGGTTGGCGACCATCACAACGGTCTATGGGGTAAGTCGACTTCCCTTGAGCTTGTCGGCGCTGATCATGCCCATGGAAGTCATTGTGGGTGCTGCTTCCGCCTGGGTACTGGCGGGCCAGGCCATGACCGTCGTGGAACTAATGGGTGCGGCCTTGATCCTGTCCGCTTCCGTGCTAATGGTTGTGGGGGGCCCCTCCTAGGACATGGGCGGGGGAAATAGCATGGACAATAGTTCCTGGGGCCTTTGAAAAAGGCGTTGGGCCTCCCAAGATTCGGGTGGATCTTCCGCTTGCCAGTACCCCCAAAGGGCCGCCCAGGCCGGGCAGCCTGCCCCTTGGGCAGCGATCATATCGCGGCGATCATCACCGAGCAGGGGGCAACGCTGGGCCTTGACGTTCAGCAGATCCAGCGCAGCTTGCACGGGGATGGGACTAGGTTTGGCGGCTGCCGTACTATCCCCACCCACCAGCACGGCAGGAGGATAGGGAAGGGCGAGCTGCGCCAACAGTTCTTGCGACAGAGCGACACTTTTGTTGGTCACAATCCCCCAAGGAATGTGTTCTCGCTCAAGATGCCCCAAGAGCTCTTCCATTCCCGGAAAAAGACGGCTTTGCCGATGACCTCTTTGTTGATAGATCTGCAAAAAACTGGCCCGCAGCACGGGATATTGGGGATCTTTTGGCATTACGCCGAAGGCCGCACTCAATAGCCCGGGTGCCCCATGGGATGCCCAAGGGCGCAGGAGAGAAAATTCCGGTATCGGCAGGCCCCTGGATCTGGCCAGATCTTGCACAGCACCAACGAGATCGGGGGCGGTATCCACCAAAGTGCCATCCAGATCGAAAAGTATGGCCTCCCAGGGAAGCATCAGGAACTGTTTTTCTGACAGTGGCAAAGGTAGTTGACGCTGACATCGGGTACGAGCCTGGCTTGGTGCCGCCAGGGATCATAGTGCATGCCCCGCAAATCCATCATGCGCAGATGGTTGGCCCGGGCCATCTCCAATAATTCGCCGGGGCGAATAAATTTTTCGTAATCGTGGGTACCCCGTGGCAATAAACGTAAGAGATATTCAGCTCCCAGGATCGCCAAAAGGTAACTTTTCGGATTGCGATTCAAAGTAGCAAAAAAAACCTGCCCGCCTGGACGAAGGAGCTTTGCACAAGCAGCAACGATGCTGGCCGGATCTGGAACATGTTCCAACATTTCCATGCAGGTGATCACATCAAAGCTTTCCGCTTCCTCCGCAATCAGATCTTCCACGGCTTGCACTCGATAAACGACGGGAACTCCTTGCTCCTGGGCATGACGTTTGGCGGCGCGAATGGCGTCGGCAGCCAGATCAATGCCGGTTACCTGGGCATTGGCGCGAGCCATTGCCTCACTCAGGATTCCCGCACCGCAACCCACATCCAGAACGCGCTTCCCTTGCAGCCCGTCGGCACGCTCCAGGATATACTGCAAACGCACGGGATTGATTTCGTGAAGAGTTGCCAGAGGCCCTTTCCTATCCCACCAATCCTCGGCAAAGGATTCGAACTTCTGAATTTCCGCTGGATCCATATTGCTCATTGCTTTGCCTCCTTGCGAATTCGTTGGGCCCAAAGGTGTGCCTCGGCAACGACTTCTGGAATTTGCCATTCCAGCGCTTGTCCGCGATAGATCTTGCGCTTGCCGCCAACCCAAACTTCTTGCACTTGATCCCGGCTGGCACAGTACACGACCTGGGATATCGGGTCGTACACTGGGGTGCTTGCCGGTCGGTCCAGGTCGATGGCAATGCAGTCAGCGGCTTTGCCAAGTTCCAGACTGCCAATTTCCTGATCCCAACCCAGGGCCTCGGCGGCGCCCAGGGTGGCTGTCCGCAGGACCTGCTGCGCCGGAAAGGCGGTTGGGTCCTGATCCCGGCCCTTGGCCAAAAGAGCAGCCGTGCGCAGCTCCGAGAGCATATCCAGATCGTTGTTGCTGGCGGCACCGTCGGTACCAATACCCAGCCGTTGCCCTTGCTCCAGGAGCCGGGCCACGGGCGCGATACCGGAGCCCAACTTGAGATTGGACTCCGGACAATGGCCGACGGCGATCTTGTACTCGCGGCACAGCGCCAGGTCCTCCTCATCCAATTGCGTCATATGGATCGCTAGAAAGTCCGGCCCCAGCACCCCCAGATCGGCCAGACGTCGCAAGGGGCGACGATTATCCCGTTGCAGGGCATCCCGAACTTCTGCAGCCGTTTCATGGACATGCATGTGAATGGGCAGGCCAGATTGGCGGGCGAGGGCGGCAGCCTCCTGCAAGGCGCCATTGGCAACAGAATAGGGGGCGTGGGGGGCAACGGTCTGGCGCAGCATGGGAACCTTGGCGAATCTCGCGATCTGTTCCTGGGCCAAGCGTAGGGCATCTTCGGCGTTACGGGTATAGGTGGTGGGAAAATCGATGATCACATGACCTGCCACCATCCGCATTCCCATTTCCTGGGCCACGGCAATGGCAGCATCCGGGAAAAAATACATATCATTGAAGCAGGTGGTACCCCCCTGAAGCATCTCCACAATAGCCAGTCGGGTGCCCATGGTAACAAAGTCTGGCGCCACAAAGCGGCCCTCGGCTGGCCAGATGTGCTGTTGTAGCCAGATCATCAAGGGCAGATCATCGGCCAAGCCGCGCAGCAAGGTCATGGCGGCATGGGTATGGATATTGATCAGGCCTGGGAGCAACACATGACCGGGCAGGCGAGTTTCGGTCGCGGCGGGATAGCGATGCCGAAGCTCCTCATGGGAACCCTTATCGACAATCCTGTCCCCCTGGATGGCAATGCCTTCCTGATAGAAGAAACCACTGGGAACAATAGGAATCAGCCAATCAGGCAGGATAAGTGTGACGTGATTCTGTGCCGACAAGGTACACCCCGACAATGGAACTTGCCCAAGTGTAGCAGGTTCGCAAAAATTTCTTCAGCCTAGGCGGGCCTGCAGGGCATTGGCATAGGCCCAAACCGTGGCGGAATAATTGATGCTTGGATTGTAGCCCATAATGGCATAAAAATTAGGGCAGGCGAGATAAAAACGGGGTCCTTCCTCGGTTTGCAACTGCAGGAGGCCAACCAACATAGACCCCGGCAAGGTGCTGGCCTCGTTACTTGGACGGACCCCAAATCGGGCCAGCGTTGCCAGGGAATAGCGTCCCTGCAGTAAAGATTTTGCCTGCGCCGGTGAGGTCACTGTAGCTGGCAGCAGCACCGGTTGTCCTGCTTGCCAACCATGGGCCAGAAAAAAGCGGGAGGTCGAAGCCAGGACGTCGGGAACAGAACGCCAGAGATCAGGCAATCCCTCTCCCGGAGGATCATTCCAAACCGTTCCATATTGGAGATAACTACTGGCCAGAAACTGAGACATGCCCATGGCGCCGGCTTCGGAGCCGCGCAGAGTATTCACCGGAACCCCCAGTCGTGCGGCAAGCTTCAAGGTCTCGGCGGTTTGATACAAGAAAAAGTTTCGTCTGGCAGGGAGTCCAGCAGCCAAGGAAAGATTGGCATCGAGGACAGGGAAGTTTCCCTGAAAAGCTCCAAAACCAGTTTCGATATTGAGGATACCCATGAGGATATAGGGAGAAACGCCATACTTCCTGGACACCTGCTCTATGATTTGGGCGTGCTCTTGCCAGAAGTGGATCCCTTTCTGGATTCGATCTTCCTGCAAGAACCGGTTCCGATATCGCCACCAGGGGTAGGGGGGTCGGGGGGTGGCCGAGGGAGGCGGTGGGGTCATCAAAGCCAACGCCCGCGCACTGAATCGTGCGTTTTGTAAAGCCGGTATTACGACTCTGGCAGGAAGACCATACTGGGTCTGCAGTTGGCAGGCAAAGTGACGAAGCGTTTCTTGATACCAAGCCGGAAAACCAGGGAATTGGAGATCCTGGGGGCAATACACGGTATTAGACTGCAAACTTTTTGATTCTTGCTTTGCACTCGGCAAAGCGGGTAGCTGGCTCGATAGGATAGGGGTTGGGGAGGTAGTTGGCGTTGGGGGATTTGGATGAGATTGGGTAGCAACCGGAGGAAGTTCCTGCGCGCAGGAGGCAAGAAAGATTGGCAGGCTCGCCAGCAAGCACCTTGCTCGAAGAATCTGGGAACCCTTACCGATTAAGAACATGATCGTTCAGGGACTGCATGGCCAACAATTCGGGCGGCATGGGGCGGCGAATACCGTCCAGACGGCTTGCCCAATAGGGATTGCGGAGGCTTTGCACGGTAATGCCAGCATGGGCATTGAGCGCACTCACAAATTGACCACCGCCAATATAAATCCCTACGTGGGTAAAAGGAGCACCCATGGTATTGAAAAAAACCAGATCACCTTTACGAATTTGCGAGCGCGAAACAGCAGGTAAGGCCATGGCTTGGGCATAAGCCGTACGTGGCACCTGAATGCCGGCCCGGGAGAGGACATACTGAATCAGTCCGCTACAATCAAATCCACCATTGCGACTTTCTCCACCCCAGATATAAGGTTTGCCGATTTGTGCTATGGCATTGACCAGGACTTCATCCAGTATGGTCGCTTCTCTTTTGCTACCGTAATATCCCTCGTCGGGATACACTGGTGCAGACTGATTATATTTGGGTTTTTTTGTGTAGGATGGCGGCATGTAATTATTGTAAGCAGTTTCAGGCCCATTATACTGTGCACAACCAGCCAGCCCGAACGCACAAAGGCCAGTCAGAATAAAGGACAAACGAGCCATGCCATTGACAGAAAACCGAGTAAGGCGCATGCACTATCCCATTTTTTAATCCGCAAGTTTCTATTGCGGATTTATAGAACAAAATAAAGAGAGTGGCAAGGTCCCGGCGCAAGTCCATTTTTTAGCCTTTTGTTCGCTAGAACTTATCGATAAATCAATTGCTCCGCAACATCCAGGCGAAGTAAATTCTTGCTTCGGTAACCCAGCAAGTTTCTTGCTCAAGTTTCAAGTAGCTTTCTGGAGCTTTATCAAGAGCTCTTCGCAAGAGGGCGCGGAGGGCCCAAAGATCTGATGGATAGCACCGCCGCGCATAATCTATTTTACATAATAATTATTATGCGACATAAGTGCTGTTAGCTTGCGAGGCATGCATGCCGATGCCCTTGGCTACCTTTGCGATTCAGCGTGCATCTATGTGCGCAGGTTGCTCCGTACCCACGGCGTTGCCAAAGCAAGTGAACACGTCGGCCATCGAGGTACAAAAAGGCAAGCTGGCCAAAGCGTGATGCCCAGCGATTGGCGCTCGCTGGTTCCATACCTGGAAACCAATGATGGCGCTCGAACCACCCGGGATCGCCACCCCAAAGCGTTGCACCGAAGCGATTGCTGCATAGACGTTGCAAACGCCGATCCTGGTGGAGATTACGCCAAAGGCTCTGCTGTTGGGCTTGGGGGTTCCAAGCACCCAAAACTGTACCCCGTATTCCTCTACAGGGTTTACCAACCCACAAACTTTCCCAATGACCCTGCTTCCCTCGACTCCAAAAATAGCGAGTCTGCTGAAAAGAGGTTAACAAGTCACTGGAGCAACCTTCGGGAACTTGCTGTAACAGCTTTGGAACTCCCCAGGATCTGATGGGCTTTGATCGTATTCGTGCGTGTTGGGACCGGGACCTGGACCGCAACAGTCGATATTGCAGATACCTTTTCATGGTTTGGTGGATAAGGGACTTTTGCTCATCACCTGATCTTGCAAGAAGACTGCCGAAGGCATGAAAAAAGCCAGGAAAAGACTGGGTAGCGCCACCCCAAAACTAAGCAGAAAAAAGCTGGCATAGCCAAAGTCGCGCACGAGGAAACCGCTATAACTTCCTAAAAAAGTGGAAGCAACTGACATCAATGCAGAGCCAATGGCAAAATGCATGGCCTCAAAGCCACCTTGACAGCGTTGCATGAGAAAGACCATGAGCACAGCGGTACCTAATCCTGCCGCAAATTGTTCAAAGGCAGCGACCATGACTACGGCAATCAATACGGGTTTGCTATAAGCAAGCCAGGCATACCCCAAAATGGCAAAAGATTGAATCAGGGTTAAGGGAAAAATTGTTCGCTGCAGACCCCAACGAGCGATGAATAATCCGCCCAGAATGGAGCCGGCAATACCGGTGATGGTACCGATGGCACCCGTGAGAATGCCGCGCGCAACCAATCCATAACCCAAACTATGTAAAAAGGGCGTCACCATGGCAAACATCAATGCGTCGCCAGCGGGAAACAGCACGATAAAAAGGAGCGCCCACCCAATATGGGGTTGGTGCAGATAGCTCTGCACGGAGCGCCAGACTAACTGCCAACGCTGCCCCTCTTCCCTGGTGATGAGAGACCTAGGTAAAACCTTTTGGTGCCAGATGGACAGTCCGATGAGCATGGCAGCAGCCAAACTAAAACACAGTATCCAAGAGAGCCAACCGGCGATAATGACCAACAGGCTATTGCCAACCAGCATGGCAACGCGATAAGCGGCCACTCGCAATCCGGAGTAAGCGGCTTGATCCATCTTGGGGAGGGTCTGGATGTAAAAGCCATCCACGGCCATATCATGGGTAGCAGAAAGGATCGCCATCAACGCAAAAAGTTTGAATGCGAGACCCAAGTTCACTTCTTGGGCAGGCCAAATCAACAGCGCCGCCACTAGGGCAAGAGCAAGCTCCAACAGGTAAATCCATTTTTTTTTATTTCCAAATAGATCGATCAATGGGCTCCACAGAAACTTGAGGTTCCAGGGTAAGCCCAGCAAGGAGAGCAGACCAATCACGGGAGTTCCCGCACCAGCGGCCGTAAAAAATTGTACCGACACCTGCTGCACGAGGGAAAAGGGCAATCCCTCTGCATAGTAAGTGCTTGCAATCCAGAAGATTTTTTTCATAAAAAACCCCGCATAAGGCGGGGTTTGTAACATGGATCAAGGTGTTTCAGGAAGCCTTGGGTGGTGCGATGGGCTTTTGTGCCAGGACCCAGGATGCCAATTCCTTGGCTTCGGCAGGGGTCACGTTCTGCGCGGGCATGGGCATGCCACCCCAAACGCCCTGGACACCATGTTGAATGGCATGGGCTAGAGTAGCTTCGGCCTTGGGATTGCCCTTGTACTTATAGGCAACCCAGGCAAAAGCAGGTCCTACCACCTTGGCGTCGACCTGGTGACAAGCAAAACAACCTTTGGCCTCCGCCAGCGATTTGGCTTTGGCCATTTGATCGGTACCCATGGCCACCGGCATCAGGTGTGACTGCGACTGCGCAGCTTGCGGCTGATAAGCAGCTGGAGAAGAGCTGGCAGCATTATCACTGGAGGTGGCTGCGGCACTGCTATCGCTGGGTGCTGCTGAAGAATTATCGGAACCCTTGCTACAAGCAGAGGCAAGGCCAATCACGCCAAGCATGAGCAGAGTTCTTGCAACGGTTTGTATTCGTGAGCCTTCAAAAAACATGGATACCTCCCTTCGCATCGACATGGCTACTATGTAGGATCAACAACTTTCTCATGCCCGTTTTGTTATGTAGCTAGTATAAAACAAAAATGACCGGTCGCGAACTGCGTTCCGGTCATGGATAAGGCGCAACAAGAGCGCCAATTTGCTGCCAGATTAGTCGCTGGAGCTGCTGCTATTGTCGTCAGAGGCAGCGCTGGAACCAGTATCAGAGCTTTCTGCGCTCGTAGTAGCACCCATATCAGAGCTGGCAGCAGCACCGGTATCGGAGCTGGAGGCACTTGCACCTTGATCGCTTCCAGCAGCTGCAGAGGAGCTGGTGTCGCTGCTGGCAGCGGCAGAAGACTCGGTGGTAGCGCTGGAGGAAGCAGCAGCAGTGCTTTCCTCTTTCTTCGCGCAGGCACTAGCCAGAGCGATGACACCGGCGAGCAGTACAAGCCGAGCAGCCGGCTTAATTTTGTTGATATCCAACATGTTTGCAGTTCTCCCTGAGAAAAGGTTTGGGCAACAGACATTGCCGTTGGAAATCTAGCACCTTAGGAGGAATAATCGCAAGAGCCTCTCCCCTCCTGATCAAGATCCAATCACGGATTCCCGCTCGATCCCGAGCCCGAGCCCGAGTAAAGCGTACTTGCTCTTCGGGCAAACAAAGGATATAAATGTATTGTTATAAGCCAAAGTGGTGATCACGATGTCCGACGATCCGATTTCCATCAATGTACTAAAGCCTGTCTCCCTTGCGGAACTTCGTAAAAGTATTGCTCCAGAGCGATATCAACGTTCCCTGGCCCACGCCCTTGGTAGCCTCTCTTTTGATGGGTTTTTATACGTAGCTGCGGTCATGGCAATCTTTCTGACCCCGCATCCGCTGGCCAAGATATTCTTTGGTCTGCTGGCGGGTTCCGCAGTAGCTTTTCTTTTTGTCTGGGGGCATGACGCGGCCCACGGGGCTCTCTTTACCAGTCAACGGGTAGCGCGGATCCTGGGGACCCTCAGCATGCTGCCGTCATTCAATATGTACCGACTCTGGGCTCATGGCCATAATCGTGTCCATCACGGCTTTACCAGCCTGAGTATCATCGATTGGATTTGGCGGCCCTGTACCCCGGCCGAATATCAGCAAAAAACCTGGTGGCAACGGTGGATCTATCGTCTCGAACGAAGCCCCTACACTTGTGCGCTCCACTACTTGCTACGGGTATGGTGGCCTGGAATGATCCGTTTCCAAGGGGATGAAAAAAACCGGCAAGCTTTTCGCAACGACAAAATCCTAACCCTACTGTTTTTTGTGAGTTACTCGATCATCGCATGGTGGCTGGGTGGTTTTTGGACTTGGATTGCGGCTGTAGTACTGCCTTTTGTGGTCTTTAACTACTACATTGCCTTATTTGTCTTTCTCCATCATACCCATCCGGATCTACCGTTTTTTATCCACAAGGAAGAGTGGTCGCCCAGTATTGGTCAACTCCATTGCAGCACCATCGTCCGCTGTTCCCGGATCAGCGAATGGTTGACCCATAATATCTTGATCCATACCCCTCACCATGTGGACCCACGCATCCCTTTCTATCATCTGAAAGCGGCCTATGAAGATCTCCGAAGCCAATATGGAGCCTATATGCAGGAAACTCGTTTCAGTTTTCGAGAGGTGCGAAATATTTTTCGGCAATGCCAACTGTATGATTTTGAAAGCCACCATTGGATCCGTTTCCGCGAACTTGGCTCTTGGCAACGGGCCCAAGAAATGGGCGACCCTGCTCGTCCATGGGTTGGTCAGCTACCAACTCCATAGTAACTGCGATACCAGTCCACAAAAGCAGAAAGCCCTTCGGCCAGGTCGGTTCGGGGGGCAAAATCCACGAGCTCTTGCAGTTCTTGCACATCAGCATAAGTAGCAGGAACATCCCCGTCCTGCATGGGTAGAAGCTCCAAATCGGCCTTTTTCTGCAACACCTGTTCCAGGATTTGAATGAAATCCAGCAAGGCGACGGGCTGGTGATTACCAATGTTGAAGATGCGAAAAGGCGCAGCGCTACCGGCAGGATCCTCTGGCCAAGGATTCTGCCCTTGGGGAGCATGGGGCAGCAGTCTGACCACTGCCTCGACGATATCGTCGATATAGGTAAAGTCCCGCCGCATTTGCCCATGATTGAAAACAGGAATTTTTTTGCCCGCCAGGATTTTTTGGGTAAAGCTAAAGTAGGCCATGTCCGGCCGACCCCAGGGACCATAGACCGTAAAAAAACGCAAGCCAGTGCTGGGAATCCGGTACAAATGGGCATAACTATGGGCCATGAGTTCCCCTGCCCTTTTGCTCGCGGCATACAGACTCACGGGATGGTCGACGGGATCATGGACACTGTAGGGCAAACGGCTATTGGCGCCGTACACCGAACTAGAGGAAGCAAAGAGAAAGTGGGAGACCTGCTGTTTACGGCAACCTTCCAGAATGTTCAGAAAGCCCAGTAAATTACTGTCGGCGTAGTCATGGGGGGCCCTGAGGGAGTGCCGGACACCTGCTTGGGCTGCCAGATGGATAACCATATCAAAAGGCCACTGGTCAAAAAGCACGGCGACCCCCTCTCGATCGGCGAGGTCCAAACGCTGAAAGGTGAATGCCGGATGACCCTCGAGCTGGGAGAGTCGGGACCGTTTCAGGCCCGGATCATAATAACCATTGAGATTATCCATGCCATGGACCGTATAACCATCCGCCAGGAGTCTGCGACTCAAATGAAAACCAATGAAACCTGCGGCCCCGGTGATCAGGATTCTAGCATTCATGTTTGCTCCTGGTTAGAAAGCCAATCCAAATACCGCTCTACACCGCTTTCCACATCCAGAAATTCGTTCTGATATCCTGCGGCCCGCAGGCGGGTGATGTCGGCCTGGGTGAAACTCTGGTATTTGCCCAGCAGTGCATCGGGCATGGGCTGATAGGTGATCATGCCTTGGGCCTGCAATTGCTCCAAGGATTGGCGCGCCTTTCCTTGCCTGTGGAGCAGGGTATTGATCACCGCCACAGCGACATCATTGAAGCTTTGGGCGCGACCGGTACCAACATTGTAAATTCCGGAACGCGGGTGATCCAAGAAATGCAAATTGACTGCAACTACATCATCCACATAAACGAAATCTCGCCGCTGTTCCCCATCCTGGTAACCATGACTGCCGGCGAACAAGCGGACAACCCCATCGTTTTGGAACTGGTGGGTAAAATGCAGTGCCACTGATGCCATCCGACCTTTATGAAACTCACGAGGACCATACACATTGAAATAGCGAAAACCATGAACGGGGCTTTGCAAGTCACGCCAATGGGCGCGCAGATACTGGTCAAACTGAAATTTGCTGAAGGCATAAACATTGAGGGGATGCTCTGCTTTTCTTTCCTCCTGAAAAGCACCGGTCATTCCATAGACCGAGGCACTGGAGGCATAGAGAAAAGGCACCTTGTGTTCTTGGCACCAATGAAACAATGTCTTGCTATAACTGAAATTATTTTCCATGACATAGCGACCGTCCTGGGCCATGGTATCGGAGCAGGCTCCCTCATGAAAAATGGCCTCCACTTTCCCATATCGCCCCGCCAACAACTTGGGCAGGAATGTTTCCGCCTCATCATAATCAAGAATATTCAGAGCACTGAGATTGCGAAATTTATCTGGCTGCTGCAGATGGTCAGTGACCAGAATCTGCCCAATCCCCTGCCGATTGAGTCCGTGGACGAGATTGGCACCTATGAATCCTGCACCACCGGTAATAATATACATTTCGATAGAACCCTCCGTTCGGGTATGATAACAGAAAGACCATAGGACGGAGCCATGGCAGACCAATCCCTCTTTACCGTCGTCGTCCTGTTGATTGCTGCAGTGCTCACTGTGGCAATCGCTCGAAGACTTCGACTTCCCCCCATCATTGCCTATCTGCTGGTGGGTATGATCCTGGGCCCGCATGCCTTGGCCTTGGTGCCCGATGAAGAACGGATGCGCCATTTGGCAGAATTTGGGGTTGTTTTTCTGATGTTCAGCATTGGTCTGGAATTCAGCATTGCCCAGCTGATGCGGATGCGAAAATTGGTATTTGGTTTGGGTACCCTCCAGGTGGTGCTGACCTTGCTGGCTTTTGTAGGCATCGCCCTGCTCTTTTCCCTTCCTTGGCGAACGGGTGTGGCTCTAGGGGCAATCCTTGCCATGTCCTCTACGGCTATGGTGGTGCGTGCCTTGGCCGAACGGATGGAAACCCAGAGCCGGCATGGCCGGGTCGCCATCAGTATCCTGCTCTTTCAAGATCTGGCGGTCATCCCCCTGCTGATTTTGGTTCCCGCCCTGGCTGGCTCCATCAACACGCTTCCTCATGATCTTGGCATTGCCGCAGGCAAGGCCATTCTTACCCTCCTTTTTTTACTACTCATCGGACGTCGTTTAATCAATCCTTGGTTTCGCTGGGTTGCGGCACGGAAATCCCATGAACTGTTCATGCTGAACCTGCTGTTGGTGACCTTGGCCCTGGCCTGGATCACCGAAGCGGCGGGTCTATCCCTGGCGCTGGGCGCTTTTATAGCTGGAATGCTCCTGGCCGAAACTCCCTATCGCTACCAAGTGGAAGCAGATATTGCCTCCTTTCGCGATGTGCTCTTGGGTCTGTTCTTCGTGACCATCGGCATGCTGGTCAATGTGCCGGTACTCATTGCCTACCTTCCCTGGGTACTGCTGATTTTGTTGATGATTTTTTTGCTGAAAGGTGGATTGGTATGGGGGATTTGTCGATTCTCTGGTTTTGATACTGGGGTAGCTATTCGCAGTGCGATCGTTTTGGCCCAAGCCGGTGAATTCGGTTTTGTTCTGATTTCTCTTGCTGCGCAGAAAAATCTTCTCCCTGGTCATATCTTACAGCCGGTTTTAGGAGCAATGCTTCTCTCCATGCTCTTTGCACCCTTGCTTGTACAATATAATGGGGTCATTGCTCGGTTTTTGGTCCCCAGCTATCGCAGTCGGCGTAGCAAAGACCTGGAGGTAGTTCGCCAGCAAGGGTTGCGAGAGCATGTGATCGTTTGTGGATATGGGCGCGTAGGACAGAGTATTGCCCGCGTATTGGAAGAAGAGGGTGTTCCTTATCTTGCCTTGGATTTGGATCCCCACCGTGTGCAACAAGCGCAGGCAGCTGGAGAAGCCATTTTCTATGGAGATGCCAGCCGCGGAGATCTGCTGGAGGCCGCTGGAATCGTGACAGCCAGAGCCGTGGTCATTACCTATGGGAACGTTGCAGAAAGTGCCAAAGTCATAGCGGTAGCAAAACAACTACGACCACAGATACCCACCATTGTTCGGGCCCATGATGATACACAAATCGCAGGACTCGAAGCAGCTGGAGCCGATGAAGTGATTCCTGAAGTTACCGAAGGAGCACTGATGCTGGCCTCACAGACCCTCCTCCAATTGGGTTTTCCCATTAGCACTGTACTTCGGCGCGTACGTCGCTTTCGTCAGGAACGCTACAGTCTCTTTCGGGGCAGTTTTTGGGGTGGATCAGAACCTGGCGAAGAACAAAACTCCCCCCGCCTTCTTGCAATTCCATTGGGTGAAACTAGTTATGCCTTGGGGAAAACTCTAGGCAAGCTTCATCTGGAAGATTATGGAGTACAAGTGGCAGCAGTACGACGATTCGGGATTCGAGGACGCGACCCAGCGCCCAGCACCCAACTTCGTCGTGGCGATGTGCTGGTGCTGTTTGGCCCCCCCGAGCGCCTCGCGGAAGTGCAACAGTACGTTATTCATGGCTATGTGGGCGATCTTATACCCGACTCGGCAGAAACGGCTTGAACTTTGGGAGATATGAATATGCGCTGGAGCTTGGTACGTATTGATGGGTCCGAACCAGAGCCCATTTTGTGGAAAGGTGATACCATCTATCGCCTGGCAGAACTGAAAGCAGAGTTTGAAGCCAAGGATCTACTGTCACGCTACCAAGATCTTAGCGTAGCCCTCGAAAACCGCATGGCAGAGAACTCCATCATACCGATAGGATCCGATAAAAAAATTCGCTTTCTCCCGCCCTTCCTCGGTAAAAAAATCATTTGCGCTGGACTCAATTATCGTGATCATGCCAGAGAAGCAGGTATAGACCCTCCCCTTTTTCCCAACTTTTTCATTCGTTATCCTGATTCACTGGTGGGTCATGGCGAAGCGCTGCAGATACCACCGGGTTTCGATAGCTTCGATTACGAAGGGGAGTTGGCGGTGGTCATAGGCCAATCACTCTATGGTTCGGTGGGTCGTGAAGAGGCGCTCGCGGCGGTGGCAGGGTATACCCTATTCAATGATGGAAGTCTTCGCGAGCTGCAATTTCGCGCCAGTCAGTGGACCTTAGGTAAAAACTGCCCCGCTTCGGGCTCCTGCGGACCTTGGGTCTGTACCCCCGATGAACTGCCCCTGGAAGCGCACGGGCTTAGCATCCAGACCCGCATCAATGGTGAACTGCTCCAGCATGGAAATACTGGGCAGATGATCTTTGCTGTAGCCGATTTGCTGACCACCCTGGCAGCAGCTTTACCCCTGGGACCAGGGGACATGATCGCTACAGGAACGCCCGCTGGCGTTGGTTTTGCGCGCACTCCCCCACGTTTTCTGCGCCCGGGTGATCGCTGCGAAATCGAAATAGAGGGTCTGGGAAAACTTTCTAATCCGGTTGCTTAAGAAATATCCTGCAAGTGATCACTCCAAATAGGTGTAACCTTGCAATCCTTCTCGGTAGAAGCTCAGAAAATCCTCCCGTTGTGCAACAGGAATCTGCTCTTGTACGGCCAATTTCGCCTCAAATTGCCGACTCAATTCCTCCGCCGAGAACTGTACATAACGCAGTACTTCCGCGACCGTATCTCCGGGTACGGGCTCTTCTAAGCGCAGGGCCCCATTGGCTTCACAGATAACATTCACCGCATCGGTATCACCAAAGAGATTATGCATATCCCCCAGAATTTCCTGGTAGGCACCCACCAAAAAAACGCCTAGGTAATAGGGTTCCCCATCCCGCAGGGTATGGACAGGTAAACCCGGACTCAAGCCATCACCGGTAACATAGGAATCGATACGTCCATCGGAATCACAGGTAATGTCTTCCAAGCGTGCGTGACGAAGGGGTTGCTCCAAGTGCCGATGGATGGGCATGATGGGAAAAATTTGATCGATGGCCCATACATCGGGTAAGGATTGAAATAAAGAAAAGTTAGCAAAATACTTGTCAACCAATTTCTCTTCCAGTTCATCCAGGACTTCTCTATGGGCCCGCTTGGCCGGATCCAGCAGAGCACGACAACGCCACAGGATATGGGCATACAGACGTTCCGCTCGCGCCCGACCCGCCAGATCCAAGAGGTTCAGTTTGAATTCCTGCTGCGCCTCCTGCAGCAGAAATACCGCTTCTTGGTAGATTTCCAGGGCATCATGGGAATTGGGGGCCTGGTCGAGGCGATCAAGCAAGCGATGCCAGGGAGATGCTGGCACGGAATCCAGATCTTCCTGCAACAGTACCTCACCCGGCGCTTTTTCCACGTCGATGATGCTAAATAAAAGAACGGCATGATGGGCGGTAAGGGCTCGACCCGATTCCGAAATGATTTTGGGTTCCGGCAAGTCTTCCTGACGACATACCTCTGCCAAGGCCCGGACCACGGCGTATGCATAATCTTGTAAGGAGTAATTTGTGGAACAATACGCGCGAGAATGCGTGCCTTCGTAGTCAACGCCAAGACCCCCGCCCACATCCACCACCTGCAGATTTGCTCCCAGTTTGCGTAACTCGACAAATAGCCGGGCACACTCTCTCATCCCACCTTGAATATATTGGATATTGGGGATTTGTGATCCCAAATGAAAATGAAGCAACTGCAAACAATGTAGCGAGTTGGCATTGCGTAATTGGGAAAGCATTTGCAAAATTTCACTGGAAGAGAGTCCAAACTTGGATTTTTCCCCACCGGTGTTTTGCCATTTTCCCGCTCCTGCAGAGGCAAGGCGGGCCCTGATTCCAATTCGAGGGCTGACACCCAATTCGGCACTGATGGACAGAATCAAAGGCAGCTCACTAGCCTTCTCTACCACTAAATAGACAGTTAGGCCCAATTTTTCACCCATCAGGGCCAAGCGGATGTATTCCGCATCTTTATAGCCATTACAAACAACCGTGCCGCCAGCGGGAGTCAGGGCAAGGACCGTCAATAGTTCCGGTTTACTGCCGGCCTCCAACCCTACCAATCCTTGCCCGGCCCGCAGAATTTCCTCCACCACCCGACGATGCTGGTTGACCTTGATGGGATAGACCGCCTGATAGCTCCCCGAGTAAGCTTCCTCGGTGATGGCAGTGGCAAAAGCCGCCTGTAGATCACGCACTCGACGTTGGAGGATCTGCGGAAAACGCAGTAAACAGGGAAGATTGAGATTCTGTTTTCCAAGCCGCTGGACCACATCAGCAAGACCCGCTGCATAGGGGTGATCCGCGCCTTGGGGATGGACCCAGACTTGGCCATCATCACCTATTTCAAAGAGCCCCTCACTCCACTGCCGTACGTTATACAGCGTTCGTGCGCTTTGCACCGACCAGTTCATCCCTTCCTCCTCGCATTGCGCCGCACAGTCTAGAGCTGCCACCCCCAGAGCTCAAGTAAGCTCATTTGCTGTGCATGGGGCTGCAATATTAGCAATCAGCAGCCGAATTGTGACCTGCGAACTCCTGGGACATGCAGGGTGAGACCACGCACTTACCGTGGAGTGTCTTAGCGTTGATGATGACGACGATGCCAGTTATTCCAAGCCTCGCGAAGGCGATGGCGCTGTGGGTCCAGGTAGGTGATTTCTGCACCCTCCTCCATGGACCGCAAGGAGTCACGAATAACACGCCGGCACTCTTTTGCCAATTCGCGACGACCGAGGTCTGGACACAATGGGTTCCCAAAATAGATGCGCAGAGTCAATGGCGCCAAGGCCATCATGCGCCAGAGATGTCCGGCCAAGGTATCTTCACCAACAAAAGGACAAGTTTGATCGGCGTGCCCTGGACAAAGAATATCTTCATAACGCAAGGTAACAGGAACTACCGTTACCCCGGCAATGACGGCTGTCTCAAAGGGGGCAGCGTAAAATTCCCCCACATCCCGTCCATCACTGGTGGTGCCCTCCGGGAAAATGCATAAAAATCGTTCCTGGTCCAGCACTGTGGCCGCCTCTTTGAGCAATCGCTGGCTAGCCCTGGCATCGCTACGATCGATGAAAAAGGTTCCAAGCCGCCTGGCCAAGCTTCCGAACACCGGCCAAGACTCCATCTCTTTCTTGGCGACAAATTGCCCCGGACGGAGCGCGGCCAACGCCAGGATATCCAGATAAGAAATATGATTGGCAGCAATCAGCGCTGGACGGTTGGGTAGGTTGCCTGCAACGCGAAGGCGAATCCCCAGGATCCGAAGAGCAACGCAACACCACCAGCGGAAAACGGACAAAGCCCGCGGGTTGATTTGTCCCTTTTTGCCGTAGTACCACCACGCCAACGGAAAAGCGATGAGCAAATGCAAGAACAGCGCTGGTAAACGCCATAGACGACGATAGCCCCGAGGTTGACTGCGACGGAGAGTCCGCTTAGGGTACGGAATCAGTTGCGCCAAGGCGGAATGAGGTTGAGCCGGACGGCGAAAGATCATTTGCCGTGCTGCGCAGGTTCCAGGAAACGCTGCTGATAACGACTGGTGATCAGCTGTGCGTCGCACCAGACAAAGAAATCGGCACAATGAAATTGCGGATCCCAAAATGGCTCTCCGCCAATACGTACTCCGGCGCGAAGGTATCCTTTGATCAGGCCCGGCAGCTCCTCCGCCTTGACCGCTGCCGTAGGATCGAACCCGGGTACAGGGCGGAGGGGAAAAACCCTTTGCTCAATGGGTACCAGTTGTGGTTCCAGCGAGCGGTATAGAGCACCCAGGGCAGGACCATCGGTGCTATGGACACTGGCGCAACCCATGAGATGATCAATTTCCCACATGCTCATGGCCTCGGCCAGGCCAGACCACAACAAAACAATGACTGCCCCCTGTCGATAATCTGGATGGACACAGGAGCGACCCAATTCCATGATTCGGCTACCCAGGGCCAAGGGACGAGAAAGATCAAATTCCGTCTCGGCGTAATATCTGCCGACCTTGGCGACTTGTTCGGGCAAGAACAGGCGGTACGTGCCTACCACCTCTTGTCTGACCTCATCCTCGACAATCAGATGCTCACAGAAAGGATCATATTCATCTTGATCCATTCCGGGCGCACCACTGAGCTGCGCCCCAAATTCTGCACTGAAAACCCGATAGCGCAGACGTTGAGCCGCCTCGACTTCATCTTGATGTCGGGCCAGATATAAACGCAGGGAACGCTCTCCCTTGCGCGTATTACAATCCATACCTTTTTCGGTTTGGGGTGCATTGAGCATCACAGGCTCTCCCAGATTCGCTTGCAGACCAATAACAGTATGACCTCGAATTATGACAAGAGTGCGACACTTTGATGACAGTTTTGTTACAGCCGCCAACCGAGCTATATTCTAAACCGATAATGTCCCAATAGAAAACCTTTGGGATCACCAGAAGGCTTCCCGCAGGATGGTGTGCTCCCGGTCGGGCCCAGTGGAGATAATTGCCAAAGGACGATCCACCAGCTTTGCCAACGCCTCCAGGTAGCTTCGCGCATTGGCAGGTAATTCCTCCCAGCGTGTCACTCCCGCTGTGGAGCTCGTCCAGCCAGGAAAACTCTCGTAGATGGGTTCACATACCGCCAAGGATTCTGCCGCACCGGGAAGGTCTCGACACTCTTTACCATTGATTCGATAGCCAACCGCCACCCGAATTTCGGCCAAGCCATCCAATACATCCAGTTTGGTCATGCACAAACCCGAAACTCCATTTACCCGGCAAGAGGCACGCAGGGCTACGGCATCGAACCAACCACAACGACGAGCACGACCGGTAGTGGCCCCAACCTCTCCACCTCGGTCGGCCAACCATCGCCCCGTATCATCAAAGAGTTCAGTGGGAAAAGGACCCGAGCCGACCCGGGTAGTATAGGCCTTGGTGATGCCCAAAACATAGCCAAGGCTACCCGGCCCTACCCCACTGCCTGCTGCGGCCGCACCGGCAACGGTATTGGAGGAAGTGACAAAGGGATAGGTACCGTGATCTACGTCCAGTAAAGTTCCTTGGGCACCTTCAAAAAGAATGGATCCGCCCTGGGCCTGTATCTGCTCCAGACGCAAGGAAACATCACCAACCAGGGGGCCCAGACGTTCCCCATACGCCAAAGCCTTTTCTAGTGTCTGATGAAAGTCTTCTGGCTGCTCCTTAAAGTAATGCTGTAAAACAAAATTATGAAAGTCCAGGGCTTCCCCAAGCTTTGCCGCAAAGCGCTCACGGTGGAAAAGGTCGGCAACGCGCAATGCTCGTCGCGCCACCTTATCCTCATAGGCCGGGCCAATACCTCGGCCGGTGGTCCCAATACGCGCTTCTCCTTTTGCTTGCTCTCGGGCCCGATCCAAACGTTTGTGATAGGGTAAAATCAATGGGCAAGCATCAGAGATCAGCAAACGCTCCTGTGCGTCTGGAACGTTTTGTACAAGTGTATCCAGTTCGGCGAAAAGGGCTTCGGGATCCAAAACCACACCATTGCCAATAAAACACTGTACATCCGAGCGCAGGATCCCCGACGGAATCAAATGTAATACCGTCTTTTGACCGCCAATAACCAAAGTATGGCCCGCATTATTTCCACCTTGGAAACGAACTACGGCTTGGCAACGTTCCGTCAGCCAATCGACAATCTTCCCTTTGCCCTCATCACCCCATTGGGTACCAATTACCACTACGTTCTTTGCCATTGCGGAAAGGACTCCAGAAAATCAAGAAGGGGAAAAAGGGAGATCCGGACTGCTGCCACACAAACGCCAATGCCCATCCTCCAGCACCAAGTAGGCATCGAAACCAGCGGGAGGGAAATCATTATCCGGATTGCTTTCCTGGACTACTACATAGCCCTGAGCACGCAGTGCTTGCAAAGCTTGCCATAGTGCCAAAGAGTCATCGGCCGGCGCCCAGACCAGCGGGCGCTGCGCTTTCTGCTCGCTCCAATCCCGCAACAAAGGACGTAAATCCAAGCTGAATCCAGTGGCAGGCCGATGGCATCCGTATGCCTCACCGATACCGTCATAGCGGCCACCGCGAGCCACTGGAGCGCCTCTTTGGGAAGAGTACACGGCAAACAACATTCCCGTGTGATAGTGGTGGCCCTGCAATTCCGCCAAATCGGCACGAATCCGCACCTGTGGAAAACGTTCTTCCAAGACTGACCAGACATACTCCAAAGAATCCAGTGCTGGTTCAAGTTCTGGTTGGGAAGTGAAGGTATGGCGTGCTCGTTCCAGACAGCGACGATCCCCCCCCAAACCTGCCAGCGTCAAGAACCGTTGCCGCAATTCCTGGGAAACCCCGGCCTCCAGCAATAGCCTCTGCAAATCAGGCCATGCCTTCCGTTCCATGGCATGAATGATCTGACTCGTCTGTGCCGGACTGAGTCTGGCAGCCTGTACCAGATACATGGGAATTTGCACATGACCCAAATCCAGGTGAAGTGCAGAATCCAGACAGCGCTGCACGCTTTCCAACATTAAACAGAGTATTTCCAAATCGCCTTGGGGCGATGCCACACCAAACAGTTCGGCACCCACCTGAAAAGGAGCCCGGCTGCCGCCCAAGGCATCGGGACGAGCTCGCAAGACGGTGCCCGCATAGCAGAATCGGCGCGCCTCACCCCTGCGAGCCATTTGGGCATCCATTCGTGCCATTTGTGGTGTCATGTCAGAACGAAAACCCAGCACTCTGCCACTGGCTTGATCGATGACCTTCCAGGTTTCCAGATCCAGGTCGGCAGCGCTGCCTGTCAACAGGCTTTCCAGATGTTCCAACATGGGGGGAATGAGCTGCCGATAGCCCCAGCTCGCGAAAAGATCCAGCAGTTCGCGTCGTTTCTGCTCCAGAGCTGCTGCCTGCCCGGGTCCCATATCGTCAAAGCCCGCGGGCAGAACCCAAGTACTCGCTTCGCTAGCAATCATCGCTTGTTGGTACTCTGCTGTGAGCGTAGGTATTGCACTAGGGGCGAACTCTCTGGCAAGACAAGAACATCCCCCTTCTTGATCTCCCGCAAGAGCTCGAGGCTACGATAAAACGCGAAGAAGCGCGGATCTTTTCCGTAGGAAGCGGCATACATTTTGGCAGCTTCTTCCCGCGCCGTACCAATGGTCTGTTGCGCGTCTGTGTAGGCATCACTAAGCAACGCTTGCCGCTTCTTTTCTGCCTGATCCTGCAATTGATTGAGCTGATCTTTGCCAGCCAACTGCACGGCATCCAGCTGACTTTGCAGCTTTGCGCGCATTTGCCCGTAGGTGCTTTGTAAGGCATCAGAAGTCAAGCCGATTTCCAGAAAGTGCAGAGAATCCATGCCAATTCCATCTTTGGCCAATGCTTTTTTTGCCGACTGCAGAAGCAACTGTTGCCAACTATGCAATTGTTTCTCATCTGGCTGATTTTGCTGCGCCTGGGATTCGAGCAAGCGATGGAATGCGGAAATTACCGAATCACTGACCTGACTTTCGGCCAAGGCAGTGTTGAGACCTCGTTCATAGAAGCGAGCTGGATCCGCTATGTGCCATTCCGCAAAACAATTGAGCTGCAGATCTTTCCCATTGGACACATGTACCGTAATGGCTTTGGTGCTCTGGCTGCGCTGTCGGATATCAATGATTTGCACTGATTGTAAAAAAGGCCAATGGAGATACAAACCAGGCGTAGAACGTATGGCTTCCACCCGGCCCATGCGTAACAACAAAGCGCTTTCTCCAGGTCGCAGCACATAAAAACTGGCAGTGAGTAGGTAGAGTACGATCGCCAGAATCAGTAGGATCCAGCCCCATTTGGCAATCTTCACGACTTGCCTCCCGTGCTTTTGGCAGTGGCAGTGGCTGGCACTTGGGGTGCTTCCGCACTGCGGTCAGGGACCGCAGGCGCTTGAATAATGGTGCCATGACCGCCAATGACTACCCGTCCTGCTTTACTCCAGGCATCCTGCAACGCTTGTAAATACATTTCCGTGCCCATGACCTGTGGGTCCGTCTGATACGCTTGATAGGCGGCATCAAACCGAGCCGAATCACCTTTGGCTTTACCCAAGATTTGCTCTGCCTCTACTTGTGCTTGACTGCGCATTTTGTCAGCTGCAGCCTTCGCCGCAAGCAGTGATTTTTGACCTTCTGCCTTGACCTTATCGGCCTCTGCCTGGGCAGCTTTCCGGGCTTGGTCAATGGCCTGATATTCCTTATCCAACGTATTGGGATGGGTGATTTCAATGACCTGCACGCCCTGCAACTGAAGCCCTGAATGACTGTTTTGCATCAGTTGTTGCGCGGCCTTGAGGATTTCTTGCTCCAAAACGTCATGGGAAGCTGACAATAATTGGGCAGAACTCATGCCCTGCGTTACCTGTCGGACTGCAGTCGTTAATATATAGGCCAGATACTGTTGGGGATTGGCATTGGCGAAAAGATATTCTTGCGGGTTGGCTATGCGATAGTCTCCGGCATAGCGAATATCGACTACTTCGCCGTTGGTGGTCAATAACCTTCCCGGGTTCAAGGTATCATCAGACCCGCCATATCCCAGTACCAGTCGTCGATTACGGCCAACATCCACAGCCTCTACCTGTTCAATAGGATATGGCCAATGGTAATGACTGCCAGGCGGCACGGTAGCTACTACTTGACCGAAACGGAGTAATACGCCTTCTTGCCCAGGACCCAACTGATAAAACCCCGAGCTAAGCCAGGCGGCGAACAAGATCACCAAGACAATAAGCGGCAACCAACGCCCAAGCTCTTTACCGCGCTGCGGAGCGGGACTGTTGGCAAGTTTGCTGCCCAGCTTGCGCAGTTCCTTGGTAATCTTTTCGATGCTCCAGGAAGTACCCGAGGCTTTAGGGCGTTGCCCCCAGGGGCTTTGCTTGCCGTTTTGCTTGCCGCTTCCGCCCGGATCACTCCATGGCATGCCGCTCTCCTTGCGTGAATTTACCGGGGCATTGTAGAAGGCGGATCCTCTCGCTGACAACTCTCCAGATCATTGTGCTGCGAAATGCGACCCCATTCTCGACGATCCAGCTCCACCCACAAATGCGTTTGTCCCTGTTCGTCATAGTGCTCCTCAAGAATTTTTCCCAAGCGAAAGAACTCTGCACGCAAAGCTGCCTGGTCTGGCCGCAATGCACAGTGAATGCGGATTCGATGGGCAAAAAGTCGTTCCTCAATGGCCTGGTGCAGGAGATCCAAACCCGCTCCAGTCCGCGCACTGATCCACAGGTCGACGATTTGTCCTTGTTCATTTTGTCGACTGCGAGGACCTTCGCCCAGTACATCAATTTTGTTGTAAACACGTATCCTTGGCAGATTATCGGCACCAATATCGTGCAAGACTTCGTCTACCGCTGCCATTTGCAGATCTCGATCGGGTGCTGCGGTATCAATAACTTGCAAAAGTAACTGGGCTTGGTTGACCTCTTCTAACGTGGCGCGAAAGGCGGCGATGAGCCCTGGCGGCAGGTCCCGTAAAAAACCCACGGTATCTGCCACCAGTACCTCTGCTTCCCCCTGTCGATCTTTGACCAGACGTCGAATCGCGGGATCCAGAGTAGCAAAAAGCTGATCGGCAGCGTACTGTCGATCTTCCGTCAAGCTATTGAAAAGCGAAGACTTACCCGCATTGGTGTAACCAACCAGAGCCACCATCGGTACCGGTGCTCGTTGGCGGGCGCGCCGTTGGGTGGCACGTTGGGAGCGAACGCGGTCAAGCCGGTGGCGCAGCGCAGCAATCCGATCACCAATCAAACGACGATCTGTTTCCAATTGCGTCTCACCAGGGCCCCTAAGACCAATACCGCCCCGTTGCCGCTCCAAATGGGTCCAGCCCCGCACGAGACGGGTACGCAAATGGTCCAGCTGGGCTAGCTCCACCTGCAGTTTCCCTTCGTGGGTCCGGGCGCGACGAGCGAAAATATCGAGAATCAAGCCGACCCGATCCAGCACCCGCGTAGACCACGCGCGTTCCAGATTGCGTTCTTGAATGGGTGTCAGTGGACGATCAAAGATCACCAAATCGACTGGATCAATCCGTAACGCTGCGGCAATTTCTTCCACCTTGCCTGAACCAATGCAGGTTGCGGGATCCAAACGGGCACGTGGGACTCGCCAATAATCCACCACGGTAGCCCCGGTATCTGCGGCCAGTTGGCGAAACTCTTCGCTATCCCCGGAATCTTCCAGGGAACCGGGACTGTGGATATGGACTAGCAGAACCCGATCTTGGTGCGACCGATCCCAGTACAATGATTGCTTCAGTCCGCACTCTCACTTGGCGTGGGATTTTCCTCCAGCTCGTTTTCTGGGAGGGGCAGGCGAACGTCTCGACTTGGCACCACCGTCGAGATGGCATGCTTGTAGATCATCTGACTGACATTGTTGCGCAAAAGCACAACAAATTGATCAAAGGATTCGACAAAGCCCTGGAGCTTGATGCCGTTGACCAAGTAAATTGCCACCGGGACATGCTCTTTGCGCAGCAAATTGAGGAAAGGGTCTTGCAGGATCTGCCCTTTTTGTTGACCAGCCATTCGTTATCTCCTTGTTGACTTGTTGGCTCCGACGCATTTCTTAGACTATATCAAAATAACACAAGATACCATGGTTCCCGGCTACCCATCGCCCGTTTCGCGGGGCGTAATTTTTGACCTCGCGCCCGATTCCCGCTAAGTTTCTGTGATCGAACATAGCAATGAACCTCACGCCAGCGGAGAAAGCCAGTGGAAGCCAAAAACCCATCCAATGACCGAGTCCTGCGGGCCCGTGTCAAGCGCCTGGGCAATATTCTTGGCGAAGTTCTGCAAGAGCGGGCCGGCCCTCGGGTCTTTGCCGCGGTAGAACAACTGCGACAGGGATACATCCGGCTGCACCGTCGCGAAGACTCCAGACTTCGGGAACGCCTGGCGCGCTTTATCAATGCCCTTCCGCAGGATGATCTCGTCATGGTCATCCGCGCTTTCAACACCTACTTTAGTTTGGTCAATATTGCCGAAGAAGAGTTCCAACATCTCCAGCGACGGCGGATGATGCAACGGACCAGCGGCCTGTGGGTTGGCTCTTTTGAAGAGACTTTTCGGCAATTGCAGGCCATGGGTATCAATTCTGGGCAACTGCAGTATCTACTGGGCCAGTTACGGTATATCCCGGTGTTCACTGCCCATCCCACGGAAACCAAGCGCCGTACCGTACTCCATGCCCTGCGCCGAATCTTCCTGACCAGTAAGGCCCTGGATGATCCTTCCCTGAATGATGAAGAAGAAAACGATCTTCTCCGTCAACTCAAGGCCCAAGTGCAAGTCCTGTGGGAAACCGAAGAGGTACGAACCAATCGACCACAAGTGCAGGACGAGGTGGAAAACGGCCTTTTTTTCTTTCGTGACAGTCTCTTTCAGGCAGTACCTATGACCTACCATGCAGCACGACGAGCTGCTCGGCGCGTCTATGGCGAAAATCAGGTGGATATACCTGCTTTCATTCGCTTTGGCTCCTGGATTGGTGGAGATCGTGACGGGAACCCCAATGTTACTGCGGCGATTACGAGCTGGACCCTGCGGACACAAAGCATCGAAGTGCTCAAGGAATATCAGCGGCGCCTTGCGGATCTCTATCAGCTGCTGGGCCATTCCAGTCGCTTTTGCAAGATTTCTCCTATCCTGCTGGCCTCTTTGGAAAAAGACGCCGATGACTTTCCGGAATTAGCCGAGTGGGTGGATCAGCGCTTTCCAAGCGAACCCTACCGACGCAAGCTTCGCTACATGATGACCCGCCTCGATCTACGGCTGCGCCAGCTGGAAAATAGTCAGATTGCCACGGGTATGGGTAGTCAGGGATTAGCCTACAGCTGCGATAAAGAGTTTTGGGAAGATTTGATCCTGGTGCGGGACTCCCTCCGCGGCCATGGTGATGACTATATTGCCAATCATGCAGTGCAGGATTTGGTCTGGTTGGTAGAGACTTTCGGCTTTCATCTGGCTTCCCTGGATATTCGGCAGGAATCCACCGTTCATAGTCGTAGTATTGCCGAACTCTTTGGCAATGTACCCAATTTTGCTGGCTATCTAGAGAAAAGTGAAGAAGAAAAAATTTTGTTACTCGGGGAATCACTCCGCCAACCAGGCCCCATTCTGGAAGAACACCCGGAAGGCTTGTCTCCTCTGGTCAGCGAAACCTGTGGCATGTTCCGATGCATGGCCCAACTTCGACGGGAAATCAGTGAAAAAGCCATTGGCAACTATGTGATTTCCATGACCCACGAAGCAAGTCATGTCCTGGAAGTCCTGGTTCTCGCCAAGGAATTTGGACTGGCTGGGTGGTCCAGAAATGGTCTGTATAGTGAGTTGGCCATTACTCCCCTCTTCGAAACCATTCATGACCTGGAACGCATGGAACAGGTCATGTCTCGACTGCTGGATAATCCTGTCTATGGGGAAGTTTTACGCAGTCAGTCCAACATCCAGGAAGTCATGCTGGGCTATTCGGACTCCTGCAAAGACGGGGGAATCCTTTCTTCCAGTTGGTCCCTTTACAAAGCCCAGCGAATCCTGGCAAGTCTGGGGGAACGCCGAAAAATCCATATTCGTATCTTCCATGGTCGCGGTGGCAGTGTGGGCCGGGGGGGTGGCCCAACCCATGAAGCGATCCTGTCCCAGCCACCCAATACCGTGCAAGGACAAATCAAAATCACCGAACAGGGTGAAGTGCTTTCCTTCAAGTACGCCAACCTGGAGACTGGGGTATATGAACTTTCGGTGGGGGTAACCGGGCTCATCCGTGCCAGTGTGGGGCTGATTCAGGAAGTTCCCAATGATCCCGGCGAATTTCTGACGGTTCTGGCAGATCTGACCCGCACCGGCGAAAAGGTATACCGCGAACTTACGGAGCAGACTGCTGGCTTTATTGAGTATTTCTATGAAGCCACACCGCTGAATGAAATCGCCCAGTTGAACATTGGTTCACGACCTTCTCATCGGCAGCGCAACGACCTCTCCCTATCCTCCATTCGGGCCATACCCTGGGTCTTTGCATGGGCACAGTCCCGCCACGTTTTACCTGCTTGGTTTGGTCTGGGTTCGGCATTGCGGCACTGGCGTCAGGACGATCAACAGCGTTTGGAACTGCTGCGCAAAATGTACCAGCATTGGCCCTTTTTCCGCGCCCTGCTGGGAAATATTGCCATGGCCATGGCCAAGGCAGATATGAGTTTGGCAGCTGAATATGCACTGCTACCCAAAGATCAGCAGGCTGCCCGCCTGATTTTTCAGAAGATCCGGCAGGAGTTTAGCACCGGGGTGGAAGAGTTATTGCTGATTCAAGAGAGTTCCGAACTCCTCTCTAGCAATCCTGGCCTTGCCTTCTCCCTGCAACGGCGCAACGTCTACATGGAGCCCTTGAATCACATCCAGATTGCCCTACTGCGGCGTTATCGCAATGAGGATGCCCCACCGGAGTTCCGCGAGATCTGGTTGGATCCCCTCTTACGGACCATCAATGCCATTTCCGCTGGACAACGAAATACCGGCTGAAAGATGGAATTGATTCTAGCCTCCACGAGTCCCTATCGACGAGCGCTCTTAGCTCGCCTTGGTCTTCCCTTTCAGGTACAGGCACCGGAAGTGGATGAATCTCCCCAGGGACAGGAAGCGGCCGAAGATCTCGTCCTTCGCCTTGCCAAGGAAAAGGCCCAGGCTGTGGCCCGAAGCTTTCCCGACGCCTTTGTCATTGGTGGGGATCAGGTGATCCGCTGCCAAAAAGAAGTGCTCGGTAAGCCTGGTACCCTGTCCAAGGCCCGCGAACAGTTGCAACTGTGCCAAGGCCAGCAGGTCGACATCCTCAACGGGCTCTGTGTCGTGGGCCCCCAGGGATTTAGTGAGATCCGGATGGTTCCCTATCATGTGCAGCTACGTGCCATGGATGAATCAACCATTCATCGCTACTTGGAACGGGAGCAGCCATTGGACTGTGCTGGCAGCATTCGCTCCGAGGGACTGGGTATAACGTTGATGGAGCGGATGTGGGGAGATGATCCCAATGCCTTGATGGGTCTCCCTTTGCTTACCCTGACCCAGATATTGCGCCAGGCAGGATTTTCGCTCCCTTGATTACATTGGACCTATTTCTGCTGATCCGATCCCTTCTGCGATGCTTGCGGATCATGAACCATTGGTCCATTAGGATCTTGCGCAACGGGTCATTCCACCAGCAAAACAAAGTGTAAAAGTGATGGGTGATCAGGCATCTATATTACAGCAGATCAAGCCACTGAAAGCCCTTTTTGATATAAGCGTTGGCTGCATAGCCATCCCGTTCCCAGGTACCCATGGGGCGGCTGCTGGTCAGCTCCACGCGATTCACCCACTTGACACTTTTATACCCATACATCTGCGGGACAAGTAAGCGCAGGGGATAACCTCCTTTGCGAAGCAACGGCTGTCCAGCAATATGGGTAGCCAGGATGACTCCTGGCGCCCGGGCTTGTTCCAGACTCAAACTATCCACATAGACGCCATCGGCGCTATGAAAGACTACATATTTGGCGGCGCTGGAAGGTTGCAACTCGGCAAGAAAAGTTGACAGTGAAATCCCCTGCCAAGGGACGTCCTGCACAACCCAGCCGGTCACACAATGGAACGTTTTGATTTCTCTGGCCTGACTTCGTTGGTATAGCTCTTCCAGCGTAAATTCTTGGGGTTTGGCCACCAGTCCCGAACAATGCAAACGGTATTGCTGGGAATCAATCTGCGGATAAGAACCGGTATAGGTGTAGTATTCCGGAAAGGTGGGAATCTTTTGTGCCGTTGCCCACGCTGGCAAAAGCAAAGGGCCTGCACCGAAAAGCAGGGCACTGTGCCGGATGAAGGTGCGCCGATTCATTTTCTCTCCTTCTCTCATCGCCAAGAGAATATATTCCAGAGGGGCTGCCGCCGAGCCGCATGATAGATCGCCATGGATACATGGCCAAGCCAGAAATACAGCAACAGGGGAGTACCGAGCCGCATGGAGCTAAGGCCCAAATGGGTCAATCCAGGAGCAGTAAGATACCCTTCCATCACCAGCCAAGCACCAAAACCACTAAAGGTGACCCAACTGGCCAGCAGGAAAAATGCCCCTTGCCAATAGCTGGATAGGCCAGGGCGAGGACCATGTTGCGGTAAACCACCACGAAACAAGCGGCCCAGATCCTGGAAAGTCTCGCGCCAGTGCAAAGGCCAGTACCAGTTCCACAGCAGTTGTCGTCCCCAAGGGGTAAACAGATAGACCAACCAACTCAAAGCCAACCAGACAGCAAGAAAAATCCCCACCAGTGTATGCCAGGCAAAGAGGGTAAAGGATTGAAACCAAAGGGCTAGTACGGAATTGAGAAGCTCGAAGCTAAAAGCCAGAACCAAGCCCAGATGCAGCAGGCGAGCCAGCGGGGGAAAACGTCCTGGCTCCGAATAGGAAAGTGATTTCGCAGTGACCATGGCGTAGCTGCAACTCCGAAGAAATCACTTAAGTATACGCAGCCAGCGTCGTTGCGGATGCAAAACTGCAGCCCGGTTTCTTAAAAAAACCGGGCTTTGTGCTTACCAGGTCAACACGCGACCGGCAGCACCCAAGGTGGGAAGGGCATTACTGGGATTCATAAGAGGGATCTGCTTTGCCAAGTCGTCTTTGCTCATACCGTTGAGCTCCAGCGATTGCAGGCAGCCAATGATCTGGACACCGTTGTCTTCGGCAAGCTTCATAAAGTCTGCCACACTTTTGCCACCTTCCATGGGATAGATGCTTTCGGCTTTGCCTTTGGCCAGGAGTTCCGTGGCGGGACCAGTGAAATACATGACCACATTCTGCTCATTGGCTGCTGCGGTGGCTGCCAGGAAAAAAGCCGAGGGCAGGCGCTTGGGATTTTCGGGGCCGGTGATCAGGATAATGACAAGATCGGGGGCTTGTTGCTCAGACATAATCACTCTCCATTTGTGAACTTACAGAACGGTAAGCCAAGTACGAAACGTATTGACTTAGCATTCATCATATCACAAGCGCGGCGAACCTGCCGTCAAACCCAGGATAGCAAGCGCATCTACCCGTAAAAAAGCTGCCAAGTACATTCTGTCTGGACCTTGCCGAAGCCAGATCAGACTGGCTTTGCTCACAGGCAGATGAACCCCAGTGAGCAAAGCGGTCCAATCCCCAAGAAAGGGTTGATGTCCAACAAGAATCAAAGCAGAAATCCCTCTCGCCTCCCACTCTGCTTGCAGCATGGGAAAATCGCCATCGGCCAGGGCTGGCTGCGCAATAGCAGGCAGCTTTGGAAGAACTGATTGCAGTGCGGCAGCTGTTTGCCGGGTGCGTTCCTTGGGGCTGTACCAGAGTTCCGTATCAGGCGGGAGCGAAAAGCCTCGGAACACGCTAGCAAGGGCATGGGCTTGCTGCTCTCCGTGGGCGGTGAGCCGACGGGTGGCATCTCCTTGCGGTAGGCTTTGTTCTTCGGCTTCAGCGTGTCGAATCAGCAACAGGTCTTGCAAGGGGGGTTTCCTTTCCAAACCAGAATCTTTGCAGGGCTTTTGGACTGAAACGTGCGAGGATAGTGACCATGGCAATGCCAATCAGGGCGGTCATCCAATGATCAATATGCTGCTGGCCGGTCTTGTCGGCGTTTCCCATAAAACTGGTGACTGCGGACAGCACCGCCCCCACCAGAAGAGTCATGGGCCGCCAGTGATAGGGGGTGAGCTTGGGAAAGAAACGAGCAATGCTACCCAATAAGCAAAAAGCCAAGAGGCCATAGGCAAGCGCTGGAAACCAATGCCAGGTGGGCCAAGGGAAAAGCGCCAGGACCTCCGCCAACAGATACAGTATATATAGAAATCCAGCGACGACACACCAAAAGAGCAAATCCTTGGTCATGGCTCAGCCCCTCCCTTTGGGTGCATAGGGATTCTCACCTTGGCGAAAGAGCAAGCGGAGGGGAACACCTTCCAATTGCAGGGCATTGCGAAAACTGGTTTCGAGATAGCGCTTATAGGCACCTGGCAAGCGATCCACCTGATTTCCGTGAAATACCAAGGTAATGGGCCCAATCCCCCCTTGATGACAATACCGTAGTTTAATCCGTCGACCGGAAACCAAAGGTGGCTGATGGGTGCTGATGATGTCTTCCAGCACGCGATTGAGCTCTCCCGTGGAGAAGCGCTTCTGGCTGTTTCGCCATAACTTGTCGATACTTCGGTAGAGCTCCCCTACCCCACTGCCATGTAAAGCGGATATGGTGTGGACCGGGGCATACTGGAGAAAACGCAAGCGACGTTCCAATTCCCCGCGAATCTGTTCCCGCTGCCTGGGATCTATACCATCCCATTTGTTGAGCAAGAGGATCACCGGACGGCCCAGTTCCACGGCCACACCAACGAGATGGGCATCTTGTTCACTGACCCCGGATCGGGCATCCATGACCATCAACACCACATCTGCTTCGCGCAGGGCTGCAAGAGTCTTGAGCACTGTCAGTTTTTCCAGACCTTCGCCAACCCGCGCCCGTCGGCGGACCCCGGCCGTATCAATCATAACGTAGGACTTCCCCCCTCGCTCATAGGGGATACGAATACTGTCGCGGGTGGTTCCTGGTTGATCAAAGACGATCACCCGTTGTTCCCCAAGCATAGCATTGACCAAGGTGGACTTACCCACGTTGGGGCGACCCAACACAGCAATGGACGGTCCCTGTAGGGCATCATCCCCTGCTGGTTCCTGCAGATCACCAGTAACGGGGAGAGCATCTGCAACCCCCTGCCAAAGCATATCCATGCCATGGCCATGGGCCGCAGAAATGGTAATGGGTGTTCCCATGCCCAGGCGATGAAATTCTGGGAGTTCCGCAGCTGCCGTTCGAACCTCCATCTTGTTGACCAATAGCAATACCGGTTTACCGCTGCGCCGTAGCTCGTGGGCAATTTCTTCGTCCTGTGCCGAAAGCCCCTCTTTGGCGTCTACCAAGAAAAGCAGAAGATCCGCTTCGGCAATGGCTTGCCGGGTCTGTTCCGCCATGACTGCGACAATTCCAGCTTTCTGCTCCGGCTCAAAACCACCGGTATCAATGACTAAAAAATCTCGACCCTCATGATGCGTGGTCCCGTAATGACGGTCCCGCGTCAAACCAGGAAAATCGGCAACCAGGGCTTCACGGCTTCTCGTGAGCCGGTTGAAAAGGGTCGATTTCCCCACATTGGGCCGCCCAACTAACGCAAGAATAGCTGCCACTTTTTATCGATGTTGCAGTTGCAACTGGTAGAGAGTGCCCTGTCCACTAAAGACCAAAAAACGATCTGGAGCTATGCATACTGGCGCACTTTGAATACCACTGCTGGAAATCTTTCGCTGCCCTACCCGATATCCGGTCTTCGGATCTACCACGATGACCTGTCCCGCATAATTACTCAGGATGAGTTGATTGCCACAAATGGTCATGCCACTCAGGGACTGTCCCTGGAGGGCATCATTGCGCCACAACACACTTCCACTGCGCGCATCGATGGCATAGACCTGACCATTGGTGCTCGCAACAAAAAGCTCATTCCCCGATAAAACTGGCGTCAGAACAACGGACAGAGGGCGGCTCCACAACTCAGAGCCACCACTGGCACCAAAAGATGCCAAATTTCCCTGATAGGCAGCAGCAATGACACTATCACCATCCATAACCGGTGTTGCGGAAACATCGACCATGCGCGCCAGTTCATTGTTGCCATGGGGAATCGCAATGGTCGCACGCCAAAGCTCTGCACCATTTTGGAGATTCAGGGCGATAAGATGGCCATTGGCAAAGCCGGCATAAACCGTCTGGCCATGTACCAGAATACCTCCAGATCGGCGCAGGAGTAAGGATGGTTGCGTGACGGAATAAGTCCACTGAATCTGACCGTTGCTAGCTAGTACCGACAAGAGATGGCCATTGGAGAGTTGGAGGAGCAGCCGATCGCCAGCCACCGTAATGGGACTATTCACCTCCGCAGAGAGTTGCACTTCCCAGAGTTTTTTTCCATCCTTGGCAGAAATAGCGTAGAGCTTCCCACGTTCGGTGCCTACGTATACCACTCCGTTGGCAACCGTGGGGCCACGGGGACTTTTTCCATCCAGATGATAGAGCCATTCCTGCCTGCCTGATTTGCTCAAACGGAGCAAATGACCGGAATCATCGGTTAGATACAATGCCGCAGGTGTCACGGCAATGTCACCAGCGTTATAGGGATCCAGGCGCCAGTCTCCGTATAATCGCGACTGCCAATCCTCTTGGATAGAAACGGTCATTTTTTCTTTTGGTAGATGCCCAACCGCCTTGGGTGCGGGCGTCGATGGTCCAAAAGCCCAATTCCAGACGCCGCAGCCACTCAGGGAAAGCAAGACTCCCGCAACACCCAGACTATGGAGAGCAAGCCTGCCTAGACTGGTATGCCGCTTCATTCCGTCACTCCTAGATTGGCTATTTTCAACTGCAAGAATGCTCGATAGGGATCTTGTACCGGTAAGGCAGCCAGGGCTTTTTCATAATCCTGACGGGAAAGGTCCAGATGCTGCAGGGCCAATTCTGCATCGCCGCGAAGCTCCCATGCCAAGACGGCAAAAGCAGGATCCTTATGGGGCAGGACGTTCAGGGCAAGTTGGGGGTTTTTCTGTTCCAAGTAGAGCCTGGCCAGGCGGATCTGGGCCATGGCTTGCATCCCCGTTGGCAGGGTGCGATCTTGGCTCAAGAACCGTAATTGTGCCTCTGCCCCGGGGAAATTGTGGTCATCCAGGTCCAGTTGTGCCAAATAAAAATGGGCCATTTTGCCATAGGCCAGCTCGCCGTAATCATGAACAAGGGTTTCTGCACTGGCTCTGGCGGTAGCTGTCTGGCCAGAGGCCAAACTCATTTGCAATTCGTTGAAAAGGACTGCTGCGTGGGCTGCCTGGGCGCGCTGGTGTTTGTCGTAAGCAAAAAAAGCAAGTAAAGCAAACAAGATCAAAACAAATACGACAAGCACCAATTTGCTATGGCGCTGCAACCATGCACTGAGTTCCGGACCTGTCACGACAATTTTCCCACTGCATCGGATGGCGAAGTAGTATGGGGATGGCCCCGCTGAAAATCAACGCCAAGGGATCGTAGCCCTTGCTCCAGCAGGGTCCAACTTCCCCGCCATTGACCATTACCCGCCTGTTCTTTGAGGAGCACATTGGCATCGTGAAGCTCACGCACCCCCAGCAGCGCCTGCAAACGAGCTGCGGAGCGCTCGGCAGCTTTCAATAATTGTTTCACGGAACCGGGACCTGCCATCACTACGCTGACCCCCTGTCGACGAAGATTTTGGCATGTTTGGAGAACGGCACCGAGTGCCGGTTCGTCCAAGGCGCCAAGAAAGAGCTCTGGTCTTGGGGATGGCTGGACTGGGGTCAGGGTCAGCAAGCGCTCCATGCCCAGGGCAAAACCCACTGCAGGGACGAATCCTCCGCCTAATTGCTCCACCAGACCATCATAACGGCCACCGGCCAGCACCGTGGCCTGACTGCCCAAACCCTCCGCCACCCATTCGAAGACCGTGCGATGATAGTAGTCGAGACCACGCACCAGCCGGGGGTTGATTTGGTACGGAATCCCCAGATCGTCGAGCAACCGTTGCACGAGGGCGAAATGTTCTGCGGACTCTGGATCCAGATGTTCCAAAAGCTTGGGTGCGTCCTGGGCAATGGCCTGGCAGCCAGCCATCTTGCAATCCAGGACCCGAAGCGGGTTACGCTCTATCCGACTCTGGCAATCCGCGCAGAGGGAATCGCGCTGGGGACGCAGGTATGCCAACAGCTGCTCCCGATAGCCGGCACGCGCCGCGGGTGTACCCAGCGAGTTCAACTGTAACTGTGCGGGCACGTCTGCTGCAGCCAGGAGGTGCGCAGAAAGAGCTATGAGCTCCGCATCGGTAGCAGCCCCGCCATTACCAAAAAATTCCACTCCCAATTGATGAAATTGTCGATACCTACCCTTTTGTGGGCGCTCATGGCGAAACATCGGACCCAGGTAATAGACCCGAGGGGATTGTCCACGTAACAACCCATGCTCGATCATTGCCCTCGTGACCCCTGCCGTACCCTCTGGCCGGAGGGTCAGGGACACTCCATTGCGATCCTGGAAGGTATACATTTCCTTCTGGACAATATCCGTGATATCACCAATGGCGCGGGCGAAGAGAATACTTTGCTCCAGGATCGGTGTGCGCACTTCGCCCACACCATAGACCTGGAGAATTTCGCGAAAAAGCGATTCCAAGCGCTGCCAGGATGCGGATTCCGGGGGCAGGATGTCATTCATTCCCCGCACGGCATGGAGGGTCGACTCAGCCAAAGGGAATCAATGCTCACCGCGGGCAGACTTGCGCTCCGCCACTTCCGCTCGAATTCGTCTCTCCAGGACATCGACAATATCCTGATTTTCCACTCGATCAACCTGGTGACCGCGATAATAGAGGATGCTTCTCTTATCCCCGCCAGTGAGACCAATATCGGCCTCTTTCGCCTCGCCAATCCCATTCACCACACAGCCAATCACGGAAACATCCATGGGTTCCAGGATGTCCTCCAGGCGAGCCTCCAGGGCATTGATGGTCTGGATCACATCAAATTCCTGACGAGAACAGGAGGGGCAAGCGATCAAATTGATGCCTTTTTGGCGCAAGTGCAGACTCTTGAGAATATCAAAACCAACGCGAATCTCTTCCACCGGATCGGCTGCCAGAGATACACGAATCGTGTCACCAATTCCCTCGTTGAGTAACAACCCCAAACCAATGGCTGACTTCACCGTTCCTGAGCGAAGCCCGCCGGCCTCGGTAATTCCCAGATGCAATGGATAGTCTACCTGTTGTGCCAGGAGCCGATAAGCAGCTACTGCAAGGAAAACATCCGATGCCTTTACACTGATTTTGACATCATGAAAATTGAGTTCATCGAGAATCGCCACATGCCGAAGCGCGGATTCCACCAGTGCTTCGGGGGTGGGTTCCCCGTATTTTTCCTGAAGATCCTTTTCCAAAGATCCCGCATTGACCCCGATGCGGATGGGAATACCCCGATCCTTAGCCATCTCCACCACCAAACGCACCTTGTCCATGGCGCCGATATTGCCGGGATTGATGCGCAACCCATCCACACCATTTTCCATCACTTGCAGGGCAATGCGATGATCAAAGTGGATATCGGCCACCAACGGCACCTCTACCTGCGCGCGAATGGCTTTGAACGCTTCCGCAGCCTCCATGCTGGGCACCGATACGCGCACAATGTCTGCGCCAACGGCTTCCAGGCGGCGAATCTGGGCAACGGTAGCCGCCACATCACGGGTTTCTGTATTGGTCATACTTTGCACCGAGATGGGTGCATCGCCACCAATGGCTACTTTACCAACGTGAATCTGCCGGCTTTTACGCCGCTGAATGGGCGATTGATGCTGCATGGCTGACCTCTTCAGAAGAAAGGGTACTGCTGGTGGACGGCGAAACCGCAGCGAACCCCTGGATGACGCTCGATTGGTTTCTCGATGATTGTGCCGCGCTCGAAGGGTTGAGGGCAAGACCTGAGGGAGATTTGCTGACAGCGGAAGAAGTCCTTGCCGTGGGCGAAACGGGAGCAGTCCCGATCGTAAGACGCGCAACACCTAGATCATTGGCAGGCAAAGGAACGCGCTTGCCATGGTAAAATACCATGGCTGCACTGGCCCTACCCAGCAAGATTTGGTAGGGAGGAGTTCCCGTGCTGATACTGTGCTGCTCACCCGCATGGGCCAAGGTCGAAAGCAGGATCCGGCCAGAGGCGTCACGAACCTGTACCCAACAATCCCCCGTAAAGCTGAGCTGGAGGGCATTCTCGGCAGAAGCAGAAAGGCTAGAAGCGGTGGCCGCCACCAGGGGTGCAGCAGTGGTTACTGGCGTAATGATGCCGCTTTGGGTGCGAACGCTCACCGGGGCTGGCTGTGATAGGGCGACAGTGGGTGCTGCAGCCGATGAAGTCGCAGCTACCATTTGCCGCGTGCTACGGTCACTTTGCCCCCAGATCCACCATGCCAACCAGATCAGCAGGATTGCCAGGATAATGGAAAGGAAAAGGGTCTTTCGTCCATAGTCCAGCAGAGGAATATTGCTGCGCGGCAAAACCTCGCTGGAGGGGCGCAGGGAGGCCCCCCCCGTATAATGATCATAGGCTTCCAGGAAGGGGCTTGGATCCAATTGCAGTAATCTGGAGTAATTGCGCAAATAGCCGCGCGTAAAGGCAGGGCCAGGCAAAAGCTGGAAATCACCCCGTTCCATTGCTTCGACTTGTGCCGAAGTGATGTGCAGTTGCTTGGCAACATCTGCAATTTGCAAACCCATCTCGACGCGACGTGTTTCTAAACCTTTCAGTAGATCGCCAATGACGGAAGAATCGGTCATGGGGTTGTACCTAAACCCAGGAGTTCGCTTTGGGCCTGCTTTCCGGCTGCGGAATAGGGGCTGGCATTGACACAACGCTCCCAAAACTCTCGGGCCCGCGCTACCTGTCCTTGTCGTTTTGCAATCTGTCCAGCAAGTAATAACGCCTCGGCATTGTCCGGTTCCTGGGCGAGAACCCCTTGCAAATGCTCAAAAGCATTCCGTAGATTTCCTTCTTGCCAATCCATTTGTGCCCACAGTAACAGTGCGGGAGGATAGCCAGGTTTGAAATACAGGGCCTTCTCGATGGCAGCCAAGGCTTTCTGGTCTTCTTTCAGTCTATGATAGGCGGCTGCCAGATTGGTCCAGGCAAACTCCGGCGTACTGTAGAGGGGATCGGCAACCGCCTTGCGCAATTCTTGAATGGCAGCAGCGTAATCACCCTGCTCCAGCAAAAAAGCACCATAGTTATTACGAAATTGCGGATTGCTGGGATCCTCTGCCAAGGCATGTCGAAAAGATTCGCTGGCGAGCTTCCCTTGCCCTAAGGCTTGGTAAGCAAGCCCCAACACATTATAGGTATCACCATGCTTCCCAGGCTGGGCCAATGCCTCCTGCAGTTCGCGAACCGCCGCGCGGGGATGACCATTTTGTAAATAGGCCGTACCCAGGGAAGTATAAATGGCAACCTGATCTGGGGGGCCTGCTTGCAAAGATGCAGCCGGATTGGGAGGGGCATGACGAGCAGCTGCAGCCGCCTCTTCGGCAGGATTGAGGGCTTTTCCCTTGTCGCCAAAGATTCCACAGGAAGCGACAAAAAAAACAGTAAAAACCAGTAGCAGACCCTGCCCACCAATCCGCAGCGCCGTATTCATCCAGCTGCCTTCAGGGGAAAAGCACGACGTCCCGAACGCACTTGTCCGGCCAGTTGCCCGCAAGCTGCCGCAATATCTTCACCGCGGGTCTTGCGAGTGACGGTCATCAACCCAGCGCGCAACATGATCTCGCGAAAACTGTCGATTCGATCTGGGGTACTGCGCTGATAATTGGATCCAGGAAAGGAATTGAACGGGATCAAGTTCACCAGCGCGGGGATGCCTTCCAGCAGTCGCACCAGCTCGCGCGCATGCTGTTTTTCGTCATTGACGCCTTGGAGCATGACATACTCAAAGGTAATACGACGCCTAGGTGGCAATGGATACTCGCGGCAGGCCGCCAGCAATTCTTCCAAGGGATAATGACGATTGAGGGGAACCAGTTCATCCCGGATTTCGTTTCGTGTGCCATGCAGACTGATGGCAAGATTAACCGGGCTTTCCCGACCCAATTGCGACAAGCCTGGCAACACTCCCGCCGTACTGACGGTAATTCTTCTGGAACTTAAGCCATAGCCAAAGTCATCCAAGAGCAGGGAAATGGCAGGCAGGACATGGCGCAGGTTGAGCAATGGTTCTCCCATGCCCATAAATACCACATTACTGATGGCGTCCAGACCCAAAAGCCGGCGCGCTACCCGGATTTGCGCAATGATCTCATGGGTTTCCAGATTGCGCCGCAAGCCCTGTGCACCGGTCGCGCAAAAACTGCAGGCAAGGGAGCAGCCGACCTGGGAAGATATACACAGGGTAGCTCTACCCTCTTCCGGAATGAAAACGGTTTCAATGGCATTTCCATCGGGCAACGCCAGCAGCCACTTTCGGGTCCCATCTTGGGCTTGATGATCTGCAAGGACGGAAGGCTCCTCCCATCTCGTTTCCTCCGCCAGGCGCTGGCGAAGATTTTTGCTGATGTTGGTCATCAACAAAGCGTCTTCCACTTGACGGGCGTGAAGCCACTGCAGGATCTGTCCAGCGCGAAACCGTGGCTCTCCCCAATCAGCGAGAAGATTTTCCAGGCCAGCCCGATCCAGTCCCAGCAGGTGGGGACGGGAATCTGCATTGGCGAGGGTGGAGCGCACCATCATGGGCGCGGGCAGAGCTCCCGTTGAGAGAAAAAATACGAAATCTCCCAGGCAGCGCTTTCGGCACTATCGGATCCATGGACGGCATTGGCATCAATACTCTCGGCAAAGTCCGCACGGATGGTGCCGGGGGCTGCGTCTTTGGGATTGGTAGCTCCCATCAGATCCCTATTTTTGCTGATAGCATCTTCCCCTTCCAGTACCGAGACCAATACGGGCCCACTACTCATGAAGGTGCAGAGCTCGCCATAAAATGGACGGGCTTTGTGTACAGCATAAAAGCCTCCCGCATCTTCCGCACTCAATTGCATCATCCGCGTCGCAACGATTCGCAGTCCTGCGTTCTCAAATCGGCCAAGAATGGCCCCAATGGCATTTTTGGCGACGGCATCGGGCTTGTAGATGGGCAACACAGCGACGACGCGCATTCCCCGTTGGACATCGGGGTCTTTGAGCATATGGTAGAGACCGCCCAAGCCACCTGCCTTGCCCTGGGCTTCGTGTTCGGCCGCATCGGCCAGGGCCTTGGCCATGGCTTTGCCCGAGTGGAGCAAGGCACCCAGACTGCTGAGAAGGGGGTTGTGCTCTTGCTCCTGTACGAGTTGTCCCAGAAGCGATCCCACCGGGATGGTTTCGGCCAGGAGGCCCAGCTGTCGACTGAGTTCCCCGATCCGCTCCAGATTCCCGTCTTCCTGGAGCTGACGGAGCAAATGGAGTGCGGCAACCACACTTTCATCGGCCCGGGTCTCTTCCCAAAGGTCCCCGATCCGCTGAATGCTTGCCACCAGATCGTTACCTGCCTCGGATTGCAAAAATTCTTGCACGGCTTGAAGGCGGGGCAGGACACTGGCCGCCAGTTCTAACAATTGCGGTAGGACCGTCCAGGGAATCTCTCGAATCCTTTCCAGCAAGCTCGGGAGCATGCCTTGCAACAGTTCGGCGTTCTCTGCCAAAAAGTGGGCATTGTCGCGGAGCCCCCGCAAGATGCCAGACTCCCGCAGGGCTTGCAGCGTCGCCAACAGCTCTTCCAGACTGGCATCCAGCTGATATTTCTCCAGCCATTGGCCAAGGCGCAGCACGGTCGTCATGGGCAGAGCCGCGGCAGGACTGCCCATGAGTGCTTCCGCACCGTTCATCCAATCTCCCAGGCGGGCCAAACCTGCCCATTGCTCCGGGCCGAGGGGAGGCATTTCCTTGCTTTCCTGACTCATGCATATTCTCCTTTTATAGCGATGGTCGTACCAAGAATCCGGGGGCAGAAGCCCCCGGTTTGCTTAGGCGGCAAAGATCTTTTCTGCCAAGAGTTTGGATGCATCCAAACCCCATTCCGGCATTTTCCCTTTGGTTTTGAAAAAGAGATTTTTGTATTGCATCTTGAGCAAGAAAGGGACATGGCCCATTTTGAGGATTTGGTCCGGGCCGCCGAACCAACTGTTGGAGCGAATGTAAAACGCCTGGTTGGCGCCCATGTCACCAATACAGTAGACCACGGGCTCCAGGGGCTGGTCGGCCTCGGCGGCCTGCATCTTGCCCAGATCCTTGGCAATCTGTTTGCCAACGATCTCCCCTTCGGCATGACCAATGCCGCCCAGCTTCGGCACCGTGATGGCGGCTGCATCCCCGGCCGCAAAAACGTTGGGGTATTTGGGGTTGCGCATGGTGACATCGGTCACCACAAACCCTTCGCTGTCCGAGATGGGCAGGCCCTTGAGAAAATCATGGGGGACCCAGTCGGGGAAGATGATCTTGAGCTCGGCTTCCATGGTCTTGCCACTGGCCAATTCCACCCCGTCTTTGGTGATCCTGGTGATATCCTTACCCTCGTTCACATACTGAAAACCCATGCCCGAGGCAATTTGGAGGAGCTTGCCCACCACCTCTTCACCGGCATCTTCGGCAATGAGCTTGGCGGGAGTAAATACGGTGATCTTTTCCGGACCGCCCAGGCCATGTTCCTTGAGCCAGGTAGCCATGGACAGCATGGTTTCTACGGGCGGGCCCTCGCATGCCGCTTCTGCACTGGGGAAGGCATGGCCACCATAGAGTTTGATGTCCTTGGTTCCATCTCCTTGATGGAATCGGGCCGAACCAATGGCCACCGGTCCGCCTTTGTATTCTTCATGGAGATAGCGACGCAATTTATTGCCGTAGTAAAAATCGGTGCAGGTATGACCGTGCTCGGCGAATCCTTCGATTTTATCAAAGGCCAGGCGGTTGCCAACAGCTACCACCACATAGTCATAGTGCAAAGACTCCGGTGCAGCACCAGGACGTTCATTGGGGATGAAATCCACGCGCTTGGCATCCACATCCAGACCTTTCACTTCTCCCTGAATGAATTCGATGTCATCCTCGCGTAAGGTACTGCGTAGATCCATGGCCAAGGTTTTGGCGGGATCGCGATTCTCAAAGACTTCCGCGGGAACATTGGGAACGAATAATAAATATTCCTTCCGATCCAATACCGTGATGCGAACGGCATCCCCACAATACTGGCGGATCTTTTGGGCAGCGCCCAAGCCTGCAAAATTACCACCCAGCACAACTATCTGTGGTTTCATCTAAGACTCCCTTTTCTGTTACCTAAATAATCAGACCTCACTTGAAAAGTATAGTTCAACATGACTGCGTTAGCAGGAAAGTTGAAAAACTATCATTCTATGAAGTTGTCTGATTATTCCATAACAAAAGATGTTCCTGGGGAATTTTTATTTTCAAAAAAGTCTGCCCGCTTGCCATTACCAAGGGATCGAGTGTGCATCCTTGGAGTGGGAAGGGCGAGGCACAGCGAAATCGAATCCAGATGCCATCATTCCAGCACTCCTGCAGGGCAAAGGTCAGTTCATTTTCCCCACCGCTCGCCAGCCGAAGTTGTTCCCCCCGGATACCCAAGAGAACCTCCTGCCCCATTCCAAGGCCAGCCGGTCCGCACACCGTTAACTGCCAATCCGTGGTGCCGGCCACATAGATCCCGGGGGTCTTTACCTGCAGAATTCTTGCTGAAAAAAAATTATCAACGCCCAAAAGCTGAGCGGTCTGTGGGTCGGGGGGGCGAGCAAAAAGCTTTGCGGGACTCTCCTGGACGACGAGCTCTCCTGCTCGCAACACGCCCATGTGCTGAGCCCGCCTGGAGATCCCCAGATCGTGGGTTACAACCAGCATGGGGATGTGAAAATCCCGGGACTCTTCCACCAAGGTTTCAATCATTTCATCTCGGGTTTGGGCATCCAGGGCCGATGTGGGTTCGTCCAGAAGCAGAAGTTGTGGCTTACGGACCAGGGCACGGGCCAGGGCTACCCGCTGTTTTTGCCCCCCCGATAGATGGTGGGGATACAGGTCCGCGTGACGCAGCAAGCCCACCCGTTCGAGCAAGGCCAGTGCCTGGGCACGACGATGAGCGCGGGTTCCATCAAGGGAATAAGCCACGTTTTGCCAGATGCGCAAATGGGGAAACAGGGCATACCCCTGTGGTAAGTAGCCGATGGGTCGCTGCTCCGTTGGCAAATCTCCCCAGGGGCTCACCTTCCCAGGCAGTAAACCTACCAGCGCACGCAGCAAGGTGCTCTTCCCTGCCCCAGATCGACCCAGTAGCACCGTCAGCCCCTGTACTTGGAGATCTACCCGGAGGGTAATAGGATGCTGTAATTGGCAATGCAGTGAGAGCATTTATTGGAGAAGCTGACGACGGGAGCGCAGTCCCATCCACAGCGGCAAGGGAATGGCCACAAGAAAAAATACCCATAGCAACGGGTATACGGCATCAAGACCAATATCCTCCAGATTCTGATAGAGCTTGACGGGAATTCCCATGGGGTAATACGCAACGATCAGGACCACGCCAAACTCACCCATGGCACGAACCCAAGCCAAAGCGGCGGCGGAAGCCAAGCCCATGATGGCCAAAGGGAAAGTCACCCGCCAGAAGGTCTGCCAGGGATTGCGGCCCAAGGTTTGGCTGATTTCTTCCAGCTCCCGGGGAACGGCCTCGAAGGCAGCACGAGCAGAAAGGACGTAAAACGGAAGGGCTGCGTAAGCCTGCGCCATGACAAAGGCGGGGGCTGTGTTCACCAATACCAATCCTAAGCGGGAGAGCGCCGAACCCACCGACCCATAGGGGCCGTAAAAGGACGCAAGGAGAATCCCCAAGGCCAAGGGAGGAGTGAGCAGCGGGAGTAACAGCAAGGCATCGAGCAGCGGGGTGAAGCGATGTCGATACCGTGCCAGCCACCAGGCCAACGGGGTACCCAAAAGAACACAGAGCATCAGGGCCAAGCCACTGTATCCTAGTGAAGTTTTGATGGCGCGGATATCGTTTGGCGCAAATTGCAAATGCTGCCAATGGGTTGCCAACAGCATTTCCGAAAAGGGTGCCAACAATCCTGCCAGAACCAACAGAGAGACTACGGAGAGGAAAATTTTCCGCAACTTACCTGAGGGAAACCGAAAGAAATCATCCAAGACAGAATCCTTGCCACAAGTCTCTATATTTGACTATATAGAACCAGTATAGGAATCCCAGCGCGTTGTCGTCAACGGAATATGCTTCTCAGGCCTGTTCCAAAGTAACCAGAATTTCTTGCAATTCTTGGGGCAAGCTCGCTTCGATACGAATGATTCGTTGATCTTTGGGATGGGGAAAGAGCAGCTGACTTGCATGAAGGAACAGACGTTTCAGACCTTGGGCTCGGAAATATGCATTTTGCGCACTGTCCCCATATTTTTCGTCGCCTGCAACCGCATGATGCAGGGCCTGTAAATGGACCCGAATCTGATGGGTACGTCCCGTTTCCAGCTCGGCCTCCAGTAATGTCGCAAGCCGGTACCGTTGCAATACCCGAAACTGGGTGGCAGAAGCCTTCCCCTGAGGATCGACGCGGACCATCCGCTCTCCCGAGCGCAAGACGTTTTTTCGCAAGGGAAGATCTACTCGCTGATGATTGTTTCCCTCCCAAGGACCTACGGCGAGGGTGAGATACCGTTTTTGCAGTTCCTGCTTTCTGAGTGCCTCATGCAAAGCTCGTAACGCCGAACGACGTTTACTGAGTAACAAGCAACCAGAGGTTTCTCGATCCAGGCGATGGACCAACTCCAGTTCACCTAATTCCGGGCGGAGTTGGCGTAATGCCTCGATGACTCCAAAGCGGAGCCCAGAGCCGCCATGGACGGCCATGCCGCTGGGTTTATCTAGAACAAGGACACGATCGTCCTCAAAAAGAATCCGTGCCAGCAAGTTCTGCCCTACGCGCGGATCCAGTTGCGCTGGGGCTTTGGGTTCTGCTATTCGCAGAGGGGGGACACGGATCTGATCACCAGCCTGCAGAGGGTACTGCGCCTTGACTCGCCCCTTGTTTACCCGTACTTCACCACTTCGAAGAATTTTGTAGATATGCGAACGTGGGACGCCTTTCATAACCCGTAACAGAAAGTTATCGAGTCGTTGTCCGGCCTCCGCTTCGCCAATATTCAAATATCGGACGCCTTGCTCCACCATCGCCTCCATGCCTTCGGGTTTGCGATTCTATTCCCTTCTGACATATATTTCGAATTGGGCCGTGCTGCAGTCAGAGTGCGCCGGTCGCGAAACAAGTAGGTTGCATAGCCCGCCCCTTGGGGCGAGAGATACCGCCAGTTCCCGTTATCGTTGCGCTCCCCATGGGTGGGTTCGAGCGCCGGAGATGATCGTACGATGAAAAGAATGTTAATCAATGCCACCCATCCTGAAGAATTACGGGTGGCTTTAGTGGATGGCCAGAAGCTCCTGGATCTCCATCTCGAACACGCCTTCCGCGAACAAAAAAAGAGCAACGTCTACAAAGGCAGGATCATTCGTATCGAGCCAAGCCTGGAGGCTGCCTTTGTGGATTATGGCGCCGAGCGCCATGGTTTTTTACCCCTGAAGGAAATCTCGCGAGAATATTTTCAGCAGCAAGAGCCAGGCCGACGTCGCATCCAGGATCTGGTACGCGAGGGGCAAGAAATCATCGTTCAGGTCGATAAGGAAGAGCGCTCCAGCAAGGGCGCAGCCTTAACCAGCTTTGTGAGCCTGGCGGGTCGCTATTTGGTGTTGATGCCCAACAATCCCAGAGCGGGTGGTGTCTCCCGACGGATTGAAGGCGAGGACCGGGCACAAATTCGCCAACACCTGCAGATGCTGGATATCCCCGAGGACATGGGAGTCATTGCTCGCACTGCGGGTATCGGCCAGGATTTTGAAGCCCTCCAACGTGATTTGGAGTACCTCAAGCAAATCTGGCAAGCCATTACCGAGGCCGCAGAGCAACAATCGGCACCTTTCCTTATCTATCAGGAAGGTAACGTCGTGGTGCGCGCCCTTCGCGACCACTTCTCCGAAGATATTGGCGAAGTCCTCATCGACGAGCCCTCCGCCTTCGACGCGGCGCAGCAATTCATGCGCAGCATGATGCCAAGGATGCTCCCCCGCCTGAAACTCTATGAAAGCGATATTCCTCTCTTTAGCCGCTATCAGATCGAGCAACAAATCGAATCGGCCTTCAGCAGAGAGGTACGTCTGGAGTCTGGCGGGGCCATTGTCATCGACCACACCGAAGCCCTGGTTGCCATCGACATCAATTCGGGCAAATCCACCAAGGGGCAGGACATTGCCGAAACGGCCCTGCAAACCAATCTGGAGGCCGCAGAAGAAATCGCCCGTCAGATCCGCTTGCGTGACCTAGGCGGGCTGATCGTGGTGGACTTCATCGACATGGAATCCCCCAAGCACCAGCGGGAAGTGGAGAACCGGATTCGCGAGGCGTTGAAACTGGATCGTGCCCGCGTCCAGGTGGGCCGGATCTCGCGCTTTGGTTTGCTGGAAATGTCGCGACAAAGACTCGGTGCAAGCCTCGATGAAGCCACCTACGAACCTTGTCCGCGCTGTAATGGCACTGGCCAAATCCGTGGTTGCGAAGGTACGGCTTTGCATGTGCTGCGCCTGCTGCAGGAGGAAGCCCTGAAACGGCATTGCTCTGAAGTACAATGCCTGGTCCCGGTGGACGTTGCCGTCTATCTCCTCAATGAAAAGAGACGACAAATTCTGGAGCTGGAAGCCAAAACCGGGGTAAGAATCCTGATCATTCCCAGTCCACAACTGCTTACTCCCCACTACGAACTACAGCGCATCAAAGGCGAAGCAGCCGTTCCGGAACGGACCACAGAAAACACCACCTCCCTACCCTATCGGCCCAGCAAATCGAGCAATGTCAGCATGGCTGCCATAAGCCCGTTGACCGCACCGCCTCCCCCCGAGGAACTACCTCCTCCCAAACCCTTACCTACCCGACAAAAGTCCAGAAGCAGCGATACCGCTCCTGCAGCGCCCCAAGAAGAAGGCATTCTTGCTCGTTTGGTGCGGGCCTTGGTCTCTCGCTATGTACCCATGGATGCGCAAGCCTTTGCGGCGCTGACACGGGGTACTGAGCCGACAACTACCGTAGAAGTACCTGCAGTGGATCAGTCAGAATTGGAAAGCGCCAATGAAGGCGATAACGGACGGAATCGTCGCCGACGGCGTGGAGGTCGGCGAGCCCGGGCGCGTCGGCAGCATACCGACGAGAACCCTGCACCGCTCTCTGCCGAGCCTATACAAGACAGTACCGTCCTGGCCCAGGAGGAATTGGAACCAGGCATGATCGATCAAGAGCTTCACTATCCTGGTCCCGTACCACGAGCCAATGACTGGCATCTTCTCATGATCCCGACGGCTACCATGCATGCCGAGGAACCTGCAGAAATCTCCCCAGCAGCAAACGGTCTGGCGGCAGAAGAAGCGCTTCCAGCCGAGGCCCAGGTTGCACCTCTTACACAACAACAGGCATTGCTGGAAGCGAAGGATGAGGATTCACTGCAAGCAGCCGATGGGTTGGAGATCTGAGCAAGCAATTTCCTTAGCGTCGACGCCAGGTAGTTCCGGTACTGGTGTCTTCAATGAGAATTCCAGCCTCTTCCAACTCGTTGCGAATGGCATCTGCCTGCACAAAGTCCCTGTCGGCTCTTGCTTTTTTCCGCGCAACCAGTTTGGCTTCGATCCATTGGGTATCCACGTCCTCACCGTGAAAAAAAGATTGCGGCTCCGCACCCAAGAGCCCCAAAATTGCGCCTAGTTCTCGCAACAAACTAGCCAAAGGCGCCGCCAATTCGCTTCCCTGATCTCGCAGCCGATTGATTTCCCGAGCCAATTCAAAAAGGACAGCCAGAGCCCCCGGGGTGTTGGCATCATCGGCCAATGCTTCGAGAAAGCGTTGTTCCCAATCGGCTCCCAGGCCTGGCACACGTTCCCCCCGGGGCTGATGGCGCAGGGTGTTGTACAGTCGACCCAGAGCGGTGTGCGCTGCAGTCATGGCCGCAGGGCTATATTCCAGCGGACTGCGATAGTGGCTTGCCAAAATAAAGAAGCGCAAGGTCTCGGCGCCGTACTCCGGGAGCAAGTCCCGAATGGTCACAAAATTTCCCAGGGATTTGGACATCTTTTCGTCTTGTACACGCACATGCCCGTTGTGCAGCCAGTACCGAGCAAAAGAGCAGCCAGCACCTTGGGATTGAGCAATCTCGTTTTCGTGGTGGGGAAATTGCAAATCCAGCCCGCCACCATGGATATCGAAAGCACAGCCCAACAGCTCCATAGACATGGCCGAACACTCGATATGCCAGCCAGGACGCCCATCTCCCCAAGGGGAAGGCCAAGCAGGCTCGCCAGTCTTGGCTGCCTTCCACAAGGCAAAATCCAGGGGATCCCGCTTTTTTTCTCCGGCTTCGATCCGGGCCCCCACTTGCAAGTCCTCGATACTTCTTCCGGAAAGTTGGCCATAGGTAGCAAAACTGCGCACGGAGAAATAGATATCGCCATTATCGGCAGCGTAGGCATGACCCCGATGGATCAGTGTTTCAATGAGGGAGATCATCTGCTGGATGTGCTGCGTTGCCCGCGGTTCCACATCGGGAGGCAGGCAGCCCAGGGCCCGCTCATCTTCCTGCATGGCAGCAGTATACTGGCGGGTAAGCTCCTCGATGGGCACCCCCCGTTCGGCTGCCCGATGGATGATCTTGTCATCAATATCGGTGATATTACGAACATAGCGCACCTGGTAGCCCCAGCGCCGAAGAATCCTGGTCCACAGATCAAAAGTGACCATGGCCCGGGCATGCCCCAGATGACAATAATCATAGACCGTCATACCGCAGACATAGAGAGACGCCTTACCAGGTTCCATGGACTGAAACAGTACCTTTTCTCGGCGCAGGCTATCGTGTAATTGCAGGGGGGGGAGTTCCATAATTCCTTAGGAGTTCAAGTCGAGGGAAAGCCGCTGTTTCACCATGGCAGGAGGAAGGCATTCCCATAATGCCGCCAATTCTGGACCATGCTCCAGACCGGTAAGGGCCAAGCGCAGAGGATGGAATAGGGCCTTGCCCTTGCGCCCACTGCGCAGTGCCAACTGACGGGTCAGGCTGCGAAAATCCTCTGGATGCTCTTCATAGGCCTGCCGTGCCATAGCCCAGAAAGCCGTGCCCTCGGCCAAAAGCTCCTGTTGCACTGTGGGGGGAAGCTGCAAGGGCTGATAGCAACGGGTAGCCCATTCCTGCGCATCCCTGGGAAAGAGAATATTGCCCCGAATGGCCTGCAGAAACTTGGTCAAATGATCGGTCGGAACCAGCCCGGATAGGGATGCCTGTAACCAGTCTTGCAGCTCGGACAGGGAGAGCCGCTGTACTCCCAGGGCTTGCCAGTGCCGCAACTGTTCCGGATCAAAGCGGGCTGGCGCTCTACCCACATGGGCCAGAGAAAAATCTTGCGCAAGCCGACTCCGATCCCGCCACTCTTCGCTGGGAAAATGATGTCCCAAATGACCCAGATAATTGCACAGGGCCTCCGGAAGATATCCCTGTTCGCGCAGTTCCTGGATACTTGCTGCGCCATTGCGTTTGCTCAAGGGTTGGGCATCGCTGCCCAGGATCAGGGGAAGGTGCCCATAGCTCGGTATGGGAAGCCCCAATGCCTGGAGCAGCAGAATCTGGCGGGGGGTATTGGTCAAGTGGTCTTCCCCACGCAGCACCAGATTGATTTCCATTAGCGCATCATCGATGGCATTGGCAAAGAAAAAGGCAGGCGATCCATCGGAACGGCGGATCACAAAATCTCCCAGATCCCCCAGTTGGTAAGAGCGTTCTCCCCATATCAAGTCGGGAACCCGCAAAGTCCCCTGATGGGGAACGGCAAAACGAAGGGAGGCAGGCTCACCGCGTACCAGTCTTTCCTGAGCCAGTGCTGGCGGTAGGCCACGACAGCGGCCAGCGTAGCGGGGTGCCTGCCCATTGGCCCGTTGCAGTTCTCGTTCACGGTGCAGATCCTCGGTCGTGCAGAAACAAGGATAGGCCTGACCCGTTGCGAGGAGCTGCTGGTAATATGGTTCATATAGGGGGAGACGTTCCATTTGCCGATAGGGGGCAAAAGGTCCCCCGCGATCGGGTCCTTCCTCCCAATCCAGACCAAGCCAATGGAGATCCTCCAGCAAAGCATCTGCCAGCGCCGGGCTGGAACGCTCCAGATCCGTGTCTTCCAAACGGAGAACAAAGCGTCCGCCACTTTGCCGAGCCACAAGGAAGGCAAACAAAGCGGTGCGAACATTTCCTAAATGAACCCTGCCGGTAGGGCTTGGGGCAAAGCGACTCGAATAGATCATCATGCTATGATAGGCGCCAGACACGGGGCCGACAATGCTCCAGAAGAAAGCAAGCTCGTTTAGGGAAGGGACATGAGGAAAGGGAATACCGCCAATACTCGCGGCCAACAGGCTCCGAGGCAGCATCGAATTGGACGATGGATCGTCATTATCATTCTGTTGATTCTCGCCAATCTCTTTATCGGTGCCGGAATTTTTACTTATCGCATCTGGGCAACCCTGCCCCCCGTTCACGAGCTCAAGCAATGGCAACCAGACGAACCCCTTCGTATTTATGCTGCCAATGGCAGTTTGCTACAAGTGGTCGGTCCCCAGATGCGCTATGCCTTACCCTTGCAGCAAATCCCCAAAAAACTCCAAGAGGCATTCATAGCTGCAGAAAATTCCCATTTTTACAGTAGTAATCCGCTCTATTATCCTGTCAGCCTGCCGGGAATTCTCCGCGCCGCCTTTGTGGACCTTACCCACATGGCCCCCGTGCAAGGAGCCAGCACGATCCCCGAACAAGTGGCGCGTAACTTTTATCTGACCCCACAAAAGACCATTACCCGCAAGGTAGCCGAAATCCTCCTCGCTTATAAATTGGCCGAACATTTTAGTCGCGATCAGATTTTGGAACTCTATCTCAACAAGATCTACCTTGGGCAGGGTGCTTATGGAGTCGAAGCTGCGGCAGAGACCTATTTTGGCAAACGCGTGGATCAGCTTACCCTTGGAGAGATGGCGACCATTGCTGGATTGCCGCCAGCTCCATCCTATCTAAATCCAGTAGTGAACCCGGCGCTGGCCACCAAACGACGCAATTATGTACTCCATCGTCTATATGCCCGAGGTTACATCAGTCAGGAACAGATGGAGCAGGCCAAAGCAGAACCGATCCTTTCGCGCTATCATGTCTCTGCTTCCAATAATGCTCCCTACGTTACCGATTGGATTGCCAATTGGCTGAGCCAACAGTTTGGTTCCGACTTTACCTATCGTTCCGGACTAAAGGTCTACACAACCATTGATCCCCAGGATCAGGAGGCGGCCAATCAAGCCTTGGCCATTGGCCTGGAGAACTATGATATGGGGCTATCCAGCATGGATCCCAAAGCCTACCGCGGACCCATTGCAAGACTTGGCGGGGACGAACTTTCCGCTGCTCTCGCAGGGAAGCGACCCAGCCAGCTCCCACCCCATGACCCGGCCAACCTGAAATGGGCCGTCGTAATCAGCAGCACGGCCAAAGAAGCACAACTTTCACTGGAAGGAAAACAATTGGTAACCTTGACTCTCCGTGATGTTGCCTGGGCTCGGCCCCGAGTGGGAGCCCCTAAGCCAAAATCGGTTGCCGCGGTTTTGCAGCCTGGCGATCTGGTCTGGCTACGCCCCTATGTTCTTGCCGTTACTGCTGGCGCGGGTCAGGAATGGGGGGCCAATGTCTGGTCCTCCCCAGGACCGCATGCTGGCTGGCAGTTGACCCAGGTGCCGCAGGTGCAAGGTGCCCTTGTTAGCCTGGACAGCCATACGGGTGCCATATTGGCTCTCTCCGGTGGTTTCAGTTATGAGTTGAGTCATTTCAATCGGGCGGTATTTGCCTATCGACAGCCCGGTTCTGGATTCAAACCCTTTGTCTATGCCGCTGCCATGGATGCCCCGGCCTTGCTTGCCTCGGGTCAAAGTTCCTATATGACCCCGCAGACCTTGATTCCCGATACGCCCTTGTCCATCACCCTTCCCTCTGGACAAGTGTACGCACCAACCAACTACAGTAACCAGTTCTCCAATACACCGATCCCGGTCTGGGCAAACTTGGCTTATTCCCATAATGTACCGAGTGTCCGGATCCTCATGGATATTGGCATTCCTTATGCTGTTCAATATGTGCAACGTTTTGGATTTCCTGCCAAGCAAATTCCTGCTGTACCTTCCATGGTTTTGGGTTCTGGAGATTATACCCCGCTGCAAATGGCCAGGGGTTACGCGGTCTTTTCCAGTGGCGGTTATCTGGTCAAGCCATACGTTATCCGCAAAATCGTCAAAAGTGATGGTACCCAGGTTTCCTTGTTGGATTGTCCCATGGGGTACACCCCCCCTCCCTCAGAGACAAGCATCCCAACCGGGGTAGCATACCTTATGACCGAAATGATGCAGCAGGTCATCAAGATTGGTACGGGCGTGGCTGCCCAAAGTCTGGGACGGCACGATATTGCCGGTAAAACCGGCACTACCAATAATGAAAACAATGCATGGTTCAATGGCTTCAGTCCCCAGATCACCACCAGTGTCTGGGTAGGTTATGACGACAATCATAGCATGGGCCGCTGGGCTGCTGGGGCTCGAGAGGCCTTGCCCATCTGGATTCATTATATGAAGACGGCCCTGGCCAAGACCCCAGATCGTCCCTTCCCGCGACCCAGCACGGTGGTCGGTCCCAGCGAGAGCTTTGCGAGCCCCATTGGGGTCAGTGATTACCTGGCTGGATACCCACCAATCGCCAGCGCTACCTCGTCAACAGCCAGCACCGAAAGCGGCGAGAGTAATCAGCTGATCGAGACCATCAAGAATCTGTTCTGATCTAGGACCACCCTTGCCAACGGAGGGTGGCTCTGGTTCAGGATACTGCCCGAAAGGCGTTACGGAAGATTTCCAGCCATGGGGAGTTCGCTCCCCAATGGTCAGGGGCCCAACTCAGTTGGGCACGGCGCACCACCCGCTCCGGGTGGGGCATCAGGATACTAACCCTACCAGAATCGGAACAAAAGCCTGTCAGACCATGGGGCGAACCATTGGGATTGGCGGGATAGTGGCCGGCCTCCTTCCCGCGAGCATCCAGATAGCGTAGGGTTGGATTGGCCTTTGCTGGATTGGCAGCGGGAGCAAACTCCACGCGCCCCTCACCGTGCGCGATCACAATGGGCGCCTGCAACCCCGCAAGCCCGTCAAAAAAAGGCGAAGGAGAGGGCAGGACCTCCACCATGACCAGCCGAGCCTCAAACTGCTCCGATCGATTGCGACGAAAGCTCGGCCAGTGTTGACTTCCGGGAATCAGCTCACGCAGGGTAGCGAGCATCTGGCAACCATTACAGATTCCCAAAGCCAGGCGCTGGGAGTCGGCAAAGAATTGTCGAAACTGTTCACGCAGGGAATCGTGATATAAAATCGAATTAGCCCAACCAGCTCCTGCACCCAGAACATCGCCGTAAGAAAAACCACCACAGGCCACAAAAACAGGATAGTTGCGAATATCATCCCGTCCGGCCAGCAGGTCACTCATGTGCACATCGACTGCGCAAAAGCCTACACGAGCAAAAGCGGCGGCCATTTCGATATGGCCATTGACCCCCTCCTCACGTAAAACGGCAACCCTTGGCTGAACTCGACCGATGTGGGGCGCACTCTTTGGCACTGATTGCTCCGACCAATTACTCCAAAGCAAAGGACGGTGGTCGGCCACATGGACAAAAGCCTCAGCTGCTTCCCTCGGTTCGTCCCGAAGCTGCTGCATCCGGTAACTGGGTTCCGCCCAGGTACGGAGCAAAGCAGCCCCCTCCTCCACCCAGAGCTCCTGCTGCCCTTGCCACAATTCGATACGCCAGCTCTTCTGCACCTCGGCAATACAGTGGAGGCGATCCGCCAGACCAAGCTCTGCCGCCCTCTCCAGGGCTCGATCCACATGATCCGGAGCAATCTGTAGCAAAAATCCAGGCTCTTCGGCAAAGAGAAAAGACCAGGGGTTCAAGTCTTGCGGGATATGCAGACACAAACCCAAGCGACTGGCAAAGCTCATCTCGCAAGCCGCCGCCCACAGTCCTCCGTCGGAACGATCGTGGTAGGCCAGTACGGCTTGCAGCTCCCGAAGGCTACGAAGCCACTGAAAACTTTGGCGCAAAAGGGCTGGATCGTCCAGATCTGCGCAAGGAGAACCCAATTGTCCGGTCACCTGGGCGAGGATCGAAGCACCAAGACGGCCCTGACCCAAATCGAGCAGCCACAAATGGGCCTGATCTACTTCTTGCAGTTGTGGTGTCCAGGTGCTCTGGACATCGGTTACGGGGGTAACGGCCGTAATGACGAGGCTCACCGGACTGGTTACCGATTTTTCTTTCCCCTGATCCTGCCACAAGGTGTGCATGGACAAAGAATCCTTGCCTACGGGGATGCTCAATTCCAAGGGAAGGCAAAGGTCCTGGGCGAGGCTGCGAACGGTGTCATACAGGCGGGCGTCTTCCCCCGGCACATCGACTGCGGCCATCCAGTTGGCAGAGAGCTTGATCCATCCCAAGTCTGGAAAATCGGCAGCAAAGAGATTGGTCAATGCCTCTGCCAAAGCCAAGCGGCCACTGGCGGGAGCATCGAGCACCGCAACGGGAGCGCGTTCGCCCAGGGCCATGGCTTCGCCATGACGACTCCAGTAATCACCCAAGGCCACTGCGCAATCGGCAACCGGAACTTGCCAGGGGCCCACCATGGGATCTCGGGCAATGAGCCCTCCCACACTGCGATCACCAATGTGGATGAGAAATTCCTTACTTGCTACCGTCGGATGTCGGAGAACCGCATGGGCTGCCCAGGACAAGTCGACCCCCGTCAGACCCAGTGCCGGTGCGGCAAGCAATGGGTGATGACTGTCCCGCTCTACTTTGGGCGGACAACCTAACAACGTATCCAAGGATAGATCGACGGGTTCCTCCCGAAAAAAGGGATCCGTAAGCACGAGCTTCTCATCTGCCGTGGCTTCCCCCAGCACCGCTACGGGGCATCGTTCCCGCGCACAGAGCGACAAAAATTCTGGCAAGCGCTCTGGGGCAACGGCCAAGACATAGCGTTCCTGGGCCTCATTGCACCAAATCTCCATGGGCGACATGGCCGGATCTTCATTGGGCACCGCTCGCAGATCCAGGTGCCCTCCCCGGCCGCCGTCATGGAGCAATTCGGGAATGGCGTTGGCCAGCCCCCCAGCACCCACATCGTGGATAGCTAAAATGGGGGAATCATCGCCCATGGCAATGCAGCGTTCGATGACTTCCTGGGCACGCCGTTGCATTTCGGGATTACCGCGCTGGACCGAGGCAAAGTCGAGATCTTGTTCCCCACGACCACTGGCCATACTGGAAGCGGCGCCACCGCCCAAACCAATGAGCATGGCGGGACCGCCAATTACCAGGATCTTAGCGCCGACCGGTAAAGGGCGTTTGTGGATCAGGCTGGGACGGATTTGCCCTACCCCACCGGCCAGCATGATAGGCTTGTGATAGCCCCAGTGTCGGCCACCAAACTCGGTTTCAAAAACCCGGAAATAGCCAGCCACCGCCGGCCGCCCAAATTCGTTATTGAAGGCAGCGGCACCAATGGGCCCCTCCAGCATGATATCCAGGGCCGAACGAATTCGCTGGGGATGACCATAGGAATTGCTTTCCCATGCTTGGAGATATCCTGGGATTTGCAAATGGGATACCGAAAAGCCCGTCAGCCCCATCTTTGCTTTGCCACCGCGCCCGGTAGCACCTTCATCGCGGATCTCCCCCCCACTGCCAGTAGCCGCACCGGGATAGGGAGAGATGGCGGTCGGATGGTTATGGGTTTCTACCTTGATGAGGATTCCAAGCTCTTCTTGTATTTGTTGATAGTGACCATCGGGGCCAGCAAAAAAATACTGGCTGGGTGCCGCTGGCGCAATTACCGCGGCGTTGTCATGGTAGGCGGAGAGGGTCCCCGCGGGATGGGCGGCATGGGTCTCTTTGATCATGCCAAAGAGGGTCTGCTCTTGCTCCACGCCATCCAGGCGAAAACGGGCATTGAAAACCTTGTGCCGACAATGCTCCGAATTGGCCTGGGCGAACATCATCAGTTCCACATCGGTGGGATCGCGGCCCAAATCCTGAAAAGTTGCCAGCAGGTAATCCAGTTCTCCCGACGATAGCGCCAGGCCAAGCTCCTGATTGATGGCCTGTAAGGCCTCTTTGCCCGAGCGCAAGACGGGAATGCGCCGCAGTGGTCGGGGTTGGGGTTGGGCAAAGATCTGTGGTGCCGCGCTCCAATCTGGCAGCATTGACTCGGTCAAGGGATCCAGAAGCACTGCTGTTGCTCTGGAGCGGTCTTCCGAGAAGTCTTGCTGGAATGCCGGAGTAAGAAAATATCCTATTCCCCGCTCTACCCGCAGAAGATTTGCAAGACCGCAGACTTGGGCGATTTCTGTGGCCTTGCTGGACCAGGGGGAGATGGTCCCCAGGCGCGGCACCACTGCTATTTCCAGGGCAGCTTTTGGTTCCACAAAGGCTTCCCCATAGTTCAGCAGTGCCTCCATACGGGCCAAATCCGCAGGTCTTGGCGCAATCTTCCATTGCAGGATATGCACATATTGGGCGCTGAGACTATTACAGCGAATCCCGCGATCCTGTAGGGTTTGCAGCATACGCTCTGCACGGAATGCAGAAAGGGCCGCACCCCCCCGGTGCAAAGTGACAATCACGGTAGCATGGGGACGCCCAGGCGTCGCGCCACCTCTCCGTAAGCCTCCACAACCCCACCCAAATCCCGGCGAAAACGGTCTTTATCCATCTTTTCCATGCTGCTGGCATCCCACAGGCGACAGCCATCGGGGCTGAATTCGTCGCCCAGACGTAATTGGCCCTGAAAGCGACCAAACTCCAGTTTGAAATCTACCAAGATCAATTGAGCGCGGGCAAAAAGCTCGCTGAGCAATCCATTGACTTCCTGGGTCCAACGGGTCATTGCCTCGACTTCGGTATCACTGGCCCAGTGAAAGGTTCGTATATGAGAGCGATTGATGAGCGGGTCGTGGAGGGAGTCATTCTTCAGAAAGAATTCCAGAATCGGAGGTTCCAAGACCTGTCCTTCGGCAATACCCAGACGCCGACAAAGGGAACCCGCAGCCCGATTGCGGATTACGCACTCAACGGGAATCATTTCCAGGCGCTGCACGACGGATTCTCGCGGACCATGGCGGCGGAGAAAATGGGTTGGTACGCCTGCCTTGGACAAATATTCCATGATGTAGGCATTGAATGCATTGTTGATTTCGCCTTTGTGCTCCAACTGGGCTACCTTTTCCCCATCAAAGGCCGAGGTATCATCCTTGAAGTGAAGGATCAATTCATCGGGGTGTTCGCCGGCGTAGACGATCTTGGCTTTGCCCTCATAGAGTTTTTTTCTTTCATTCATTGGGGTCTCCCTTCGGGAAAGACCCGGGCGAAGATCCGATCGATTTCTTTGGTGTGGTAGGACAGATCAAAAAGCTCAGCGAGTTCGGTGGGCGTCAAATGCCGCTGGATCTCTGGATCCTGGGCCAGGAGTTCCTGAAAATCCAGCCCTTCCTGCCAGACGCGCATGGCATTTTTTTGTACCGCCCGATAGGCATCCTCGCGGAGCATGCCTTTTTCCGTCAAGCGTAACAAGACCCGCTGGGAGAAAATCAACCCGTGCATTTTCTCCAGATTCTGGAGCATATGCTCGGGATAGACCACCAATCCTTCCAGGAGAGCACTGACCCGATGCAACATGAAATCCAGGACGATACAGGCATCGGGCCCAATTACCCGTTCGACACTGGAATGGGAAATATCCCGCTCGTGCCAAAGCGCAATATCTTCCAGGGCCATACCCGCATAGCCGCGCAGTAAACGAGCAAGCCCAGTCAAATTTTCGGAGAGAATGGGATTGCGTTTGTGGGGCATGGCCGAACTACCCTTCTGGCCCACGGTAAAAGGTTCTTCTGCCTCCAGTACTTCCGTGCGCTGCAGGTGACGGATCTCCACTGCAATTTTTTCGATGGAGCCAGCAATAATGGCCAAGGTGCCAAAGAAATGGGCATGACGGTCGCGGGAAATGACCTGAGTACTGGCCGCCTCGGGGGTAAGACCCAGATCGGCACAAACCATCTCCTCGATCTCCGGGGAAATGTTGGCAAAGGTACCCACAGCACCCGAAAGCATTCCTACGGAAATCTGGGCAGTGGCCTGTTCCAAACGTTCCAGGTTACGGCGACACTCCGCCCGCCATACCGCAACCTTCAAACCAAAAGTAACCGGTTCGGCATGAATACCGTGGGAACGACCCATCATGATCGTATCTTTGTACTTCCACGCAAGATTCACCAAAGCATGATCTAGGCGCTCCAAACCCTGTTGCAGCAGACGACCGCTATTGCGCAGTTGCAGAGCGAAACCGGTGTCCACGATGTCGGAAGAGGTAAGCCCTTTGTGAATATATCGACTCGCCGGACCAACAAATTCGGCGAGCGAAGTCAAAAAGGCGATGACGTCGTGCTTGACTTCCTTCTCGATGGCATCGATACGAGCCACATCATAATTGGCCTTGGCTTCGATTTCAGACAAGGCATCCGCTGGAATCTCCCCCTTTTGGGCCAGGGCCCGACAAGCAGCCAGCTCCACTTGTAACCAAGCCTGATATTTGGCTTCTTGGGTCCAGAGAGCGCCCATTTCGGGGCGTGTATAACGCTCAATCATGAAGATGTTCCCGATCTTGGATGCAATGCGTTTTGGAGCTGGTCAAGAACTTCAATGGCAGCTTTGCGTGCCTCATTGGGATTCCCCTCCCCAGGCTCCGTTTCCAGGACACTGGTACTGGGGTCCTTGGTTGCCAATAGTTTTACCTGCACCGACAAGGGCTTGGGAGCTTTGCCACCTCCCCAGATCATTTGGATACTATGCCAGGCACGGGTAAACATCCCACCCAATATTCCATTGGAAGTCTCCTGGGGCTTGCCATTATGGATTTGCACCGTCCATTCCCCCACACCTACATTCTGCACGGGGTGATCCAAACTTCCCAAGGCCATTTGTACGGCCGGTTGCGCCTTCACCGGTGGCTGATCAAGCAGCAAATATGGGCCTTGATCATCGCGGTAACGGGTGACCTGGAGACTGGGCATCTGGGCCATGACCACGGTCTTTTGCAATTGCTTTTGCACATCCTCTAAGAGCTTGCGGTTGGCAAGCAAGTCCGGCACAGTCGGCGTCCAATCAACCGAATCATTACTGGGATTGATCCACTCCCGTTGCTGCACCACCGTCAATAACTGCTGGTCATTGCCCTTGGGCTGCAGATGGAAGGTAAACTGCATCCGGCTACTGGGAGCCAAACCATGGAAGATGGCACTAAAACCATGACGCTCATTTACCCAGCCACTCACCAAGATGGCTTTGGCCGGATCGAAGTGTTGTACCCCCACCTTGCGAGCCGCCAGGGTTGCCCGAACCGCTGCCCATATTTGTGCAGCCGGAGCCTGACTTTGTAATGCCAGGTCTTTACCGGAACCAAGCAATACCGATTGCACCCCGGGCGTTGCATTTTCGGCTACCGGCGACTCCCCAGGGGCCAGTCGCGGTGTAAACACTCCATACCCAGCTTGCGAAGCGCTGCCCATTCCCGCCTCTTGTACCGCCTCCCCTGGCGTGGGCGCCCCTCCCGGTACAGCCACGCCAGGCTCCGGCGCTGCTGCCAACAGATCCGGCGGGACAGCCAATGGCTTGAGTAATTTGGCATCGGTGTAACTGGGACCAGTGTTGTTCTTGAGAAAGGGCAAGTAGGAACAGCCACTCAGTCCTACACTGAGCACGCTGACCAGGATCACACCACGAGATAAAGTTGGACGCATAGGGCTTACGGCTCGCTCATGAGATTTGGGAAAGGGGGGCACGCTGGGCATCTTCATAGGCTTTTAGCAGCCGCTCATGAAACTCCGAACGCAAGGGCACCAAGGGAAGACGAATCCCGTCATCCATGCGCTGCAAATGAGCAAGCAGCCACTTGACGGGTATGGGGTTGGACTCGACGAACAACTCCCGATGAAGGGGGACCAAGTGCTGGTTGATGGCTTGGGCCTTGGAAAATTCACCGGCTAGTGCCGCTTCCATGAGGATGCTCATGGCCCGTGGCGCAACATTGGCGGTAACGGAGATGACGCCTCGGGCGCCAAGGGCCATGGCCGCAAGGGCAGCACCGTCATCGCCACTGTATACATCGATCTGGCTATCCTGCTGTGCACAATGCCAGAGAATTTCTGCCACCCGTTCGATCTTACCACTGGCCTCCTTGATGCCGACAATACAAGGGCGGCGGGCAAGACGGGCGACAGTCTCGGGCAAAATATCCCCAGCCGTCCGTCCAGGCACATTGTATAGAATGAGGGGATAATGGCAGGCTTCGGCCACCGCCGTGTAATGCTGGAAGAGACCTTCTTGGGTCGGCTTATTGTAGTAAGGGCTCACCAGAAGGGCGGCGTCGGCTTTGGCCTCCATGGCCGCTTGGGTCAGCTCGATGGCTTCGGCCGTGGCATTGGCGCCGGTGCCGGCGATCACGGGTACCCGACCTCGCACCTGTTGGACCACGGCCCGAATCACGCCAACGTGCTCTTTGACAGTTAACGTGGCTGACTCACCAGTGGTCCCCACAGCCACAATGGCATGGGTACCTTCGGCAAGGTGCCACTCTACCAATTCTCCCAAGGCCTGGTAATCCACCGCCCCGGATTTTTCCATGGGCGTTACCAAGGCCACCATGCTCCCGTGAAACATCTTTACTCTCCCGGCTCGTCACGCAGCCGTCAAAGCCTGCATGGTACTGGGCGCTCCTTGGTCTTGGCAAGGAGCGTTAGTGGGGTCGCCGGGCCTCGACGAGGACATCACTGCGAAGCTCATGAACCTGGGTACGAAATCCTGCTTCCTGGAGAGCGTTCTCGATTTCCTCTGGACGCAAAAAGTGATTCCCTTGGATATACTCACTCAAGTTCTGGAAGGCCATGGCCCGGTAGGGTGGCTCCCGCAAAACCTGGGAGTCCTTGGGCCAGGCCGGTTCCCAAATGAGCAGCGCGCCCCCTGGTCGCAGTTCTGCATACAGCCTGGCAAATAGTTCTCCCCTCTCCTCCCAGACATGGTGAAGGGCACGATTCATGGCGATCAGATCGGCCATTTCGCCCAGTTGAAAGTGATGAATATCTCCCTTGGCAAACTGAACGCGCGAAGACAGACCTTCGTTGGCCGCAAGCTCCGTAGCCTGGCGGATATTTTCCTCAAAACCATCCAGTCCCAACCCCCGCAACTGGGAGTAATGATGCAGCAATGCCCGCAGATACCAGCCATTACCACAGCCGAGGTCGACCACCAGACCGCCGCGCTGGTCCACCTCGGCAAGGATGGGGAGATGACCCAAAACCATTTGGGTGAATATGGGTCGGAAATTTTGCTCAAGCATGGGCCCAAACCAAGGCAAGATGCTTTCTCGCTCGGCCAGTACCTTTTCGCCCGGCCGTTCCCCCGTGCGCATCAAGACTGCCGCTCGCTCCGCCATGTGGGCACCGAGCACGGTTCCGATGGCCAAGGCCATTCGGCTCTCGGGATGCTCTGGTCGCATGGCATCACCCTCCTCACTCAGCCGAAAACGATCTGCAGTGCGCTCCAACCAGGCAAAGGCATAGGCAGCATCACACCATCGCTCCACATAGCCAGCATCCAGTTGGGCGCGTTGAGCCAATTCTTGGGGGCTAGCCTCCCCCAGTTCATGGAGAAGGGAAAACAAGTGGTTGACCACGCCAATGAAGGCAATCTGGAGGGCCGTGGCGCCCTGGGCCTTCGCCCGCATTTCTTCTATTGGTAACATGTGCACTCCTGATTCATATGAGATATTTCAATCCTACCAAAGCCAGGACCACCAAGGTCGCACGCAGAAAGGCACGCTGATTGATCCGCAAGTGCAAACGATTGCCGATCCAAAGACCAAGCAGCACCGGCGGAACCAGAAGCAAAACTCCCAAGGCCAAGGATCCCGTCAACAAGGCCAAAAAGATGTACAGAAACAAGCGCAGCACATTGTCCGTTAGGGCAATGCCCTGAAAGGTTGCGCGAAAAGCCCGTTTATCCAGATGGCGCATTTGCAAATAGGCTACTATCGGTGGCCCACCGCCGCCGTAGAGGCTCCCGATGACCCCACCGAAAATGCCCAATGGCAGCCCCCAGGGCAAGGAAATCTTAGGCAGGCGTTCTGGCTTCAGCAGGATGGCATAAAGCACATAGGCTAGAATAAACAAGCCCAAAAAACGGGTCAGATCTTGGGCATCGCTATCAGCCAGGATAAAGGATCCCACCAGCAATCCAAGAAAACTTCCAGGAATCAGCCAACGTAACTCTGGCCAATGGATTTGCCGAAAATCATAGGCACCGAGCAATACCGAGCCGAGCAGGTCCAAGACCAAAACCACGGGCACCACTTCCTTGATGGGAAAAAGAAGCGTCAGCAAGGCAACACTGATCAGCCCGGAGCCAAAGCCAATGACTGCCCGCACATAAAAAGCCAAAAAAACAATAGCCGCTGCCAATACCCAAAAAACGGGGTGAGCCAGCAAGAAAACAAAGGCCAGTGAAGGATCCCCAACGGATCCCATCCAACCCCAAACATTCACCCAATCACCTCGAAAACCCCTTGTAAAATAGAAAAAAGCGCTTACACTCTCAACCATCACATGAGCATAGGAGGGCTTCTCTCATGCCCCCACTACCGTCCTCTCTCCGCCGATTCGCGTGTATCAACCTGTTTTTGTTATTTATTTTCCTTCCCGACTGGGCCCAGGCCCAAAATCTGGCGGAAATGCCATCTATTGACGCCCGCTCCTACATTCTTATGAATGCTAATACCGGGCAGATCCTGGCGGCAAAGAATGCTTATCAACCCTATGCCATTGCCAGTCTCAGCAAGTTGATGACCCTTTACCTGCTTTTCGAGAAAATCAATAGTGGCTCGATCCACCTGGATCAGCAATTTTTCCCTGCCTCCGTCGCCTTGCGAACGGGGGGATCCTCCATGTTTTTGCGCGCTGGCCTGCCCTTTGATCTCTCGCAACTCATCCTTGGCATGACCGTCCCTTCGGGCAACGATGCTGCCGTGGAGGCTGCCGTTTTGGTCGCGGGAAATGTTCCGAATTTCGTTGCGCGCATGAATAGCACCGCCAAATCCTTGGGGATGCTTTCTACTACGTATCATAACCCGGACGGTCTCCCTCATCCCAACAACTTCTCCAGCGCCTACGACCAGGCCCTGTTGGCACGGGCCATTCTGCAACATTTTCCGCAGTATCTGCATTTCTTTGGGCATCAAAGTTTTACCTATGCCGGAATCACCAGCCCCAATCCCAATCTTCTGGTGGGGAGGGTACCCTTCATCACCGGCATGAAAAGCGGTTACACCAATGCCGCCGGTCATTGCCTCGTTGTGACCGGCACCCAGGGAAATCTGACCCTTATTGCCGTTGTTCTGGGTGTGCCATCCTTCGTTCATGAGCGGCGTGGTTTTTGGAAAACTTCTTGGGAAAGCCTCAAACTGCTGGACTGGGGCTTTGCACGAACCCTTTGGCTCCCACAAATGGGTCTGGAAACAGCCTCTGATGCGATCCCTCCAGATTCAGTGACCAGCACCCCCTGAGGCCTCCACCTTTGGCATCGCCTTGGGTTTACGCAGCAAAAATACCAAGGGGATCAATACCAGAAAACTATAGAAAGCCAAAATAAAGGCATCCAGAATTCCCCGCATTCCTGCCTGTGGCAGGACCACCAGATTACCCAATACATGCCAGACCAAAGAACTGTTGCCCATACCTGCATCGGCCAGGTATCGGTGCAATGCTGGATTGAAGGTATTGATATGCCCGCCAATTTGATTCCAGCCCATCTGCTGGCCTTGGGTCATGATCGTCGACACAATGGCAATCCCTATACTACCACCCAGGGTGCGCATGAGATTGAAAATCCCCGAACCTTCGGCTTGGTCTTTCTTGTCAATGGTGGAAAATGCCAGGGTAAACAAAGGAATGCTGATCAGTCCCAAGCCCAGTCCCCGCACAAAGGCTGGCCAGATTACCCAGGCCATGCTGATATCCAAGTTATACTGCGTGGTATACCAGCTACCGATAACACCAAAGAAAATCCCCAGTAAAATGATGTTTCGCGGATTCACATTACGGCCCAACAAACGACCGGCAATCACCGTTGCCAGCATGGCACCGATCCCCTGAGGGGCCATCACCAAACCCGTGGTAAAGGACTCATAATGCAAGAAATCTTCCAGCATAATGGGTAGGACTACCATGGCGCCGAAGAGGGCAAGGCCAAAGATCCCAATCCCAGCGCTGCCCACTGCCAGATTCAAATCCTTGAGCAGACGAAGATTCACGATGGGTTGTGCCACGGTCAGCGAACGCCAGACGAAAAAAACCAAAGCAAGGGAGGCGATCAGGCTGAGGATGATTATGGTATGGGAACTGAACCAATCGTCTTGATTACCGAGGCTCAGGACCCCTTGGAGTGCACCAAAGCCCGCTGCCATCAGGCCAAAACCCAACCAATCCACCGGCCGCGGATCTTCACTTCGCCCAAGATTGGGCACCGACTGCAGTAAGAGAAAAGCCAAAATACCAAAAGGAATATTCACATAAAAAACCCATCGCCAACTCAGGGTTTCCGTTAACCAACCACCTAGGGTAGGTCCCAGGATGGGACCCACCATGATTCCCATACCGAGGATAGCCATGGCTTGGCCGCGCTTTTGGGGCGGGTAAGCATGGAGCATGATGGTTTGCCCGACGGGTGCCAAGGACGCACCAAAAACCCCTTGCAGTAAGCGCCACAATACGATTTCTGGTAAGCTATGGGATTGACCACACATGGCCGATGCGACTACAAAACCAACTACACTCCAGAGCATTACCGTGCGCTGCCCGTACCGCTCTACCAGCAGACCCGTCAGCGGCAGCAGAATCACATTGGCAATCATATAACTGGTAAGCACCCAGGTGATCTGATCGCTATCAGCTTGCAAGGAGCCACGCATGTAGGTCAAAGCCACATTGACGATGGTCAAATCCAAGACCTGCATGACCACTGCGAGCATCACGGCAATGGTAATTGCAACAACTGAGCTAGGGTTGGAGGATTCCATGGCAATCTCCCTTGAGTGCCACCAGTTTACTGACCGATCGGTCAGTATGCAACGCCTGAGACCGCACTAATAATACCTATTGCAGCGCAAGCCATTTCGAAGTAAAGTTGCGTGGTCTTAGTCCCCATCGTCTAGCGGTCTAGGACACCGCCCTTTCACGGCGGTAACGGGGGTTCGAACCCCCCTGGGGACGCCAAATAAAAACAAGGGGTTATGATACAGAGTAGGCCCTTTCCCTGTGTTTTCTTGATTTTCCGCGACACTGGCGCGACACTAAGGCCAGTTTCCCACTGTCGCGGAGCATGCCGCAATGGCTACCATCACCCCTCGCTTTGATGACCAAAATGTCCGCATCGGCTGGCAGGCGCGGATCCGAAAGAAAGGCTACCCGGCACAGGTCAAGACCTTTCGCTCCAAGTCGGAAGCGGAACGATGGGCAAGGTCCATCGAGAACGAAATCGACAGGGGCATGTTCGTGCAACGCACGGAAGCTGAGAACACCACCCTTGCCCAACTTCTGGACAGGTACCAGAAGGAGGTGACCAGTACCAAGCGCGGGGCACCCCAAGAGTCATCGCACCTGAAAATCATTCGGCAACATCCCTTATCCCAACGCTTTGTAGCCGCCATTTTCCCCAAGGACCTTGCCCAGTATCGAGATGATCGCCTCAAGGTGGTCTCCCCATCCACGGTTAATCGTGAACTCAACGTTCTGTCGCACGTCTTCACCGTCGCCTTGCAGGATTGGGGGATCCCCTTTCCATCTGGCAACCCTGTCCAGAACACCCGCCGACCAAAGGTGAACGACAAGCGGGATAGGCGGTTGACAGGCGACGAGGAAACGCGGCTGATGGAAGCCGCACGGGCCGCTGAAAAGGAGAATGGATCGATGCCCATTGCGTCCATCATTGGACTGGCGTTGGAGACGGCCATGCGCCGGGGGGAGATTGCCGCCATGCGTTGGCAACATGCGGACCTCAAGGCAAGAACGCTGCTAATCCCAAAGACAAAGACAGACGAGCCGCGCAGGGTGCCCTTGTCCAGTCGTGCCCTGGCCGTGTTGGATTCCCTGCCTCGCCACATTTCAGGTCAGGTATGGGGTTCCGTCCACCAGGCCAGCATATCGAGAGCATTCGCCCTTGCCTGCCGCCGTTCCGGTATCAAGGACCTGCGTTTCCATGATCTCCGCCACGAAGCCACGTCCCGCCTCTTCGAGAAGGGCCTGAATCCCATGCAGGTGGCGGCCATCACCGGGCACAAGACGTTGCAGATGCTCAAGCGCTATACGCATTTAAGAGCCGAAGATTTGGCAAAACTTCTAGGGTAACGCTCTGTTTCCGTCATATAATAATGTAGGGACTGCATGAATACACAAAATAAGAATAACCTTAGTATCTTTATATTTGCGATGGTTGTCTTGGGAATCTTTTTTCTTTTCAGCGACTCTTCATCGGCAAAATTCAAAGTCGGTGAAAAGGTCCAATATATGGGAAATCCTGGATTCAAGCCATACATAAAGGCCAAATTTCTTACGTCAGGGTGGATTACTTACAATCAATATTGCAATGCAAGCCCAAAGTGTCAGAAAGAGATTGCTGCTGACGCGGCAAGAGAAAATGCACGAGTCGCTGCGGTGGTTATACCCACAAGATCACAATTACAGAAAGAAAAAGAGGAGGCAGCGGCACACATTACGCCATCCTATAAGATGCTATCCCTCATTGCAAAAATAAACTCAGCGTTTACCGGTGAAGGTCATCCAGCCCCGCTTGTCTCATGCAAAAGAGACTCGCGTTCTTCGTTCAAGTGCTCCGTCGATGGATTCTCAACTGGTAGTTATGCTTATGTCACGACAAACGTGGCAACCGTTTTTGAGATTATGGGTGATCCTAAGTACCAAGGTAAGGTATTCAACCGCGTTGCACTACCGTTGTTCATCGCGTTTTCTCCCGGTCAGACTCGACAACATGTAATCAGTAATCTGAACCGCTTAATCAAAAAGCCATCAGTCGGTGGAAGGGCTTCTGTTGATTTGTTCCCCCTTTACGGAAGTCTTAGTTATCACTCTGAGCCTGACAAAATCAAAATCATAGTAGTTGGAAGTCCATTAAAGCCTTACCTAGTCGGTCAATAAATTTAGAATTGACCTATCAACGTGGGAGAGTTTTTGGGAAAGGGGTGGCGTGTGGCATAATCTCATACTACTTCCCCTGGCAAAATTGATGAGGAACTATAATGCAACAACGATTTGGAATGATTCAGTTTGGTGATTTGACACGCGGCGTTGATACTGAAGGCCGTTTTCATTGTGAGATTGTATCCGAAACACCGGTTGCGGTCTGGGAATGGCAACACGTAGAAATAGCGAATAGAGGGGTAGGAATGACCCAAAAATCGTGGGTTGCCATCCCTGAAACCAGCGTCGCGGATCTGGGTATATGTGTAGAGAGGTGGGGTATCTGTGAAGTAGATGGTGAAGGCTTGCCGCTAACACGCATTGTTGCATCGGTGTAAACCCTCCGCTTCACTCTGGCGGCTGGCGACCTTAAGCTGTATTTATGGTATTGCAAAACAAACGGTGCAATGGAATTGGGCGGCTCCGCAGAAAATGGCCGTTGTGGAGAGCAACCTTGAACGGGTGCCGAAGAAATACGGTAAGTTGTCGTTCGTTCATTTTATCCCTGATGGGTTGAATCACGAGCATACGGTAATGGTTTGTCATAATGGAAAGTGCGTGGTTAGGCTGGCGGACAGCTAAAATAAATTATCAGTCATTATTTTTTTCAGGGAGAATGTTATGAGCAAAGAATTGACCATTACACTCAACAAAAAATTCGCTATGGGCGTTTTGTTTACATTGATATTGATCGGGAAATCATCGTTTGTCTATGGGGAACAAGAACAGTTAAAAACTGGCGAATCATATATGGCAAAGCTACTCAATGAGGCATCTGGTATTCATGACCCATCAGCTATAGCCAAGCTGAAAAGCGGAGCAGAGGCCGGGAATAGTCTTTATTCTTTATATTATTATCAGTATCTGTCACTAAGGGCAATCAATAGCAGAAATCCAGCTTATCTTGAAACGCTAAAAAAAGATGCAACCAATGGTAACGCCTATGCTCAATACGCATTATATACACATTACCCGTTAAACAGGAGGAAGCAGATTTACTGGCTTGAAAGGTCTGCTAAATCTGGATGCGCAGAGGCGGAATCCAAACTTGGATATGACTATTTACACGGTGGCTTTGGTATACCAAAGGACAAGCTGAAAGCTATACAACTGTTGACTAAAGCCGCTAATCAAGGGGACGCATCTGCTGAACTTGAATTATCGGCTTGCTATTATTATGGCAACGGTGTTAACAAAAATCTTAGAAAGGCATTTTTGCTGCTCAAAAAATCCGCAGACCATAATGATGGAGCGTATAATGTTGATACCTATTTACAATTGAGCAAGTGTTATAAAGACGGTCTTGGAGTTAAAAAGAACTTAGGAAAGTATGAATATTGGCAGCACAAGGCGGGACGTATAGAGTACTTAGAGGCCATTAAATGGATTTCGGCTGACAATCCGGGGAAGGCTGTTCCGCTTCTCAAGAAATCAGCCAGCCACGGCGATGCAAAGGCCGCTCAATTGTTATTGAAACCATCTGATATATATAAAAACCTATATGGAACGTATAGCGTTTCATTGCTTGCCAATTACTCACCTGGGAGTACGGTAGGGAAGATGGAGCACAAAAGCGAACCCCCCTCTCCGATTGGTGTTGCCGGTTCTGATGAGGTAGATGTTTTGTATTTGGGCAGGTCAAGAAGCGGGATGTTAAAATTTGAAACGGAAAGCTATGAGCCGCCTTTCTCTAGAGCTATTTTTGATACGGCTGCGCAACCGGGCTACTACGGCATTCCAATGGTCAATGGTCGTTTTCAGTTCAGTGGATTCGGACTGAAGATAACAAAGGTTGGCAGATTCAATATTACGGCCAAGGTTGTCCAAGGCCCAATCCTGAGAACTGGGAACACATTTACTGCTCCGCCGCCGAATTATCCATAGAGCTTGATCAGAGCGAGGAACGATCTGCGGATAGGCGGTAAAAAGCCCGGCACAGAAGTCCGGGCTGCAACCTCCAAGTCAGCCTTATTGCCCCGGCAGTGAGAAGTGGAATGCCCCGCCATGCGGAATAATCCGCTGGGCCTGGGCCGCCAAGCTGGGCGGCGGCGATGTCGGGGATAGGTGAAAGGCCCCGCCCCGGGGGATAAGGCGTTGCGCCTGGGCCGCAAGTGCCTGCTGGGGAACCGCCGTGCCGCCAAGGATCGACCCTTGCGATCCGAGCGTGAAAGTGATCGCATCTGCGGGCAGTGAGGACATCAAGGCCCCGGCAACCGTTGCCAGCACAGCCAAGTGTTTCATCTTCATATCGTTGTCTCCTAAAAGTAAAGTTGGTTTGTTGCAATTCTGTTCTTCTCCGTGCGAAATCAAGGGGGGTTCATGCGGGCCAGCGCCGGAACCCACACCTCCATGCCTCTCCCACCAGGATCTGTGTATCCATCTGCTCGCATGGCCTTTTTTACCGCCGTCACCGCGTCAGCCACATCCAGCCAGGCAAGTTCCCCTGCCTTATCTCCCATGTCCCGGGACAGGCGGAACCGGTCCATTGCGTAGATCTCCAATTCCCATAATTGCATGTTCATAAGATTCCCTCCTTTTTCTTCGGCCATTTCTTCCCCAACTCACCTGCATCGTCACCCGGCCACCACGCATCCCGGCATTTTGGGCATCGGTAGTAGTCATGCCCGCCCTTGGTTTGAAATTTACCGGTAGCCACCTTGCACTTTTTGCATTGCGGCCCGTCGCCGAGTGATTCAGCCTTGGGGCGATCTTCGAATGGCTTTCCTGGTTGCCCATCCGCGTCCTGCAACAATCCGTGGGCTTCGCGGTTGGAACATGCCCAGAAGAACACGCCCGGCTTCTTCTTGCTCTCCAGGCGCCGGACAGTGCCTTTGCACCCATCGACTGGGCATGGTGCGATGACACTTCCCGCCCCTGCTGGCATTCCTCCAAGCCCTTTCTGTAGGGACTCCCACACCTGCTGGAGCAAGATGCGGGGTTGTGCCTGGCCTGCGATGATCTGGTCCAGCCCTTCTTCAACCTCGCGGGTCCAATCCAGGTCGGCAAAGTCGAACTGGGATGCCAGGGCATCGATGACCTGCTCGCCAATACCAGTGGGATACAATGGCGGTTTGCTGCTCTTTCTCTCCACATAGGCGCGGGCGTAAAGGGTCTTGATTATGGCCGCGTAGGTCGATGGCCGCCCGACCCCGTGGTCCTCAAGGGCTTTGATCAAGGTGGCTTCTGTGAACCTCGCCGGGGCTTTTGTGGTCTTGGACAGGACTTCTCCATGCTCGGCATTCAAGGTCTGATTCGTTTTCAACACGGGCACGGGGTTAACCGCTTCCTGTTGTTCTCCATCTTCTTCGCTTTCCTGATAGAGTTTTCTCCAGCCCGGATCTGTGAGGACAGAACCAACGGCCTTGAACTGCGCTGGGTGGTTCTGGAACTCCCCGCCATCCAATGTGCATGAGGTTTGCTGATAGATCGCATCCGGCATCTGTGAAGCCAACGCCCGCTTTCGTATCAGGGCATAGAGTGCCCTCTGCCGGTCATCCTCTCCTTCTTTTTCCTGCATGGGGTCGGTGGGTCGGATGGCCTCGTGAGCTTCTTGGGCGTCCCCCTTAGCCTTCCACCTCCGGGGTTTCTCGACGATGGGTAGTCCGGCTGCTTTTAGTGCATTGCGGAGCAGGGTCTCGCCCTCTTCGCTGAGATTCGGGCTGTCCGTCCGGTGGTAGGTAATGGCGCCTTGTTCAAAGAGTGCCTGTGCGGCCTTCATGATGTCATCTGCCCCACACTTGAGGGCGCGGGAACCGTCCATCTGAAGGGTGGACGTAGTGAATGGGGGCTGCGGGGCCTTGCGGGTGGGCTTGCTTTCCGCTTTGGTAACGGATAGCTGTAGGCTCGGTAAGGCGGCTGCCAATGCGTCGGCAAAAGCCTTATCCTGGAAGTATTCCCCGTCCTTGCATCCGTCCTGCCAGATAGCCCGCCAGCCATTGGGCATGTGGGCAAGGATCTGGAAGTAGTCCGTAGGCTTGAAGGCTCGGATGGCCCGTTCCCTCTCCACGATCAGCCGAAGGGCGGGGGTTTGTACCCGACCCGCACTGGCCTTGGCGTTGATCATCCTCGAGAGTGGCCCGGACACCTCCCATCCAACCATGCGATCCAGTCCGCGCCTGACCTCTTGGGCGGCTACCAGCTTCATGTCCATCGCACGGGGGTTGGCTATGGCCCTTTTGACTGCCTGCTCTGTTACTTCCTGGTAGGTAACCCGTTTTGCTTCGCTGGGTTTGATGCCCAGCACCTGACACAAATGCCAGGCAATGGCCTCACCCTCCCGATCCGGGTCGGTCGCCAAATAGACGCCATCTGCCTTTGCTGCTGCTGCCTTTAGCCCTGCGACGATTTCCTGGTGCTTTTCGTCTGTGACCTGATAGTTCATCTTGAATTCCGGTGGCCGCACGTAGCTTTTGTCACCCGTCCTTTCCAGATCCCGCACATGACCCAAGGACGCTTTCACCTGCCATCCAGCGCCTAGAAAGTGCTGGATATGCTTGGCTTTGGTCGGTGATTCGACGATCAAAAGATTCATGGCTTGCTCCTTCGTTTTGCCTCTTGCCTTATTTCTGCAAGAGGCGAAACCGGCTCGCGTGCAGGGTCAATTCAGCATCAAGCGGCGAATTTTTAGGATTGATTGGGCTTCATGGCTCCCCCTCAAAGCTAGATCTTCCACCCTCCGC
>JABEBX010023177.1_pt1 | contig 96082 bp, 132 predicted proteins | sample 7245971 | NCBI WGS metagenome assembly JABEBX01 (sample SAMN14506365, study PRJNA622280) | hot springs metagenome | biome: hot spring [ENVO:00000051]|acidic hot spring [ENVO:00002120]; feature: spring [ENVO:00000027]|sediment [ENVO:00002007]; material: sediment environment [ENVO:01001048]... | reverse complement strand
ATGGAAAACTTATCTATAGAATTAAAGATGACATTAATACATCCACCTGTAGTTGCAAAAATACCATTTGCGACATCTGAATTGAGTCGATATACAAACCAACTTATCAAAGAAAATGTAGATACACCTTCTGTGCAAGAAATGAAACAATCTTTAGAGCAGCAAAAAAACAATCAATCAGGAATTTCAGCTATTGCTATGTGGCTGGAATCACATACATCTATTCATACTTGGCCAGAAAAAAACTTTTTTAGTTTTGATGCTTATTCATGCAAAGAGTTCAATTCAGACACATTGTTTAATGTGCTAATAGAAACATTCGATATAAGTGAAATAAGAGGTTGCAATATTGTAAGGTATCAGCAAAGTAATCCAGAAGTCGTGCCAGTTGAGATATTTTTATAAATAATATAACTAACTAGGATATAGAAATTATGGCATCTACTGGAATATCAGCAGTGTATACACTAAATTGGAGCAATCCAAGTTTAAAACCAAGTCTCGTAATATATCCAGGTGCAACTGATACAACTGATACATCTTTAACGTTGTTTGGCAAATGTGTTCCTGTATATGGACAAGGATTACAACAAGATTTAATTCAGATGTTGGAAAATTTTGCTAATGGCAGTCCTCCACAGAATCCAACAATAGGGCAAACATGGTATAATACTACATCTCAGACATTAAATGTATATTCAACAGATCTCACATGGACACAAGTTGGTGCTGTATCTTATACATATCCAACAACACCTGTAGCTGGTAATATATTTTGGAATCCTGGATTGGATGCTTTGGAAGTATATGATGGGACAGCTTGGCAGGAATTAGCTGAAATGTCGTATATCGCACCTCAGATAAGCGATTTAAATAGCTCTATATCAGAAATTCAACAAACCTTATTAACATTACCAGATCAGCAAATTTTACAGACACAAGTATCGTTAATGGTTAATGATGTAAATCAGTTAATAACAGCTGTGCATGCTATAGCAACAGCTACAAATACAACTATTACTTTAACTGATTCATTAATTTCAGCTACACCAACTAATTCATTACAGCCATCAACAGCAGCATCAAGCACAGTACCTGCTAAAGGTACTACATTTAGCTTCGTTGCTAACAATGGTTGGGTTTGGTTAGGATTTATTGTAGTAGATAGTCAAGGAATATATGCAGTACAAATGGCTACTATTTATCAACCTACATCATCTTTTATGATATCTTCGCAATCAATACTAACATCAAATATTTTAACACAGTCAAATGTAATAACTTGGCAGTATACAATATCTAATCAAACACATGCAGCTACATTAACTGTAAATGGTACACAAGTTACATTAATAATACCAACAGGTAAGTTAACAGGTACGTTGTCAATTGTTACTAATACAACAGCAATGGCTGGTGTAATAACTGGAGAAGATAGTAACGGATATTTTTGGAATGTGCCAATTTATATTGATCAACAGGGAAATTGCTATGCACAATTTAATTTAGTATATCAGATAAATACAAATGTGATTTTCTATTCTCAAGTGTATTCTGGTGTAAATCTTACAGGTTCTCCTAATATCACATGGGCATATAACTATAACGGTGTATCAGAAACAGGAATTATAACAACAAATAATAATTCATTAACGACAGCGGGCGGTACTGCTACGATACAAACAGCTAATGGGCAAACATTTACTAATGGTTTAACAGTCTTGTAATAGGAATTTAAAAATGGCAAATACAACATATACGTTAAATTGGTCTGATCCAACACTGAAGCAGTCATTTACAGTAGCACCTGGAACGACCAATACGTCGAATACATCTCTGACACTTTTTGGTCAGGGATTGACACCTTATGGTCAGTATCTTTTAAATGATATGTTGTCGATGTTGGAAAATTTTTGTAATACAACACCACCGCTAAATCCGACATATGGTCAATTATGGTATAATCCAAATACGCATAAAATAAAAGTTTATGATATTACGAACGAATGGATTAATTCTTCTGGCATTACAACAACACAACCTGCAAATCCCACACTTGGTGAATTATGGTTTAATACTTCCAATGATACATTAAATTATTGGGATGGCTCCAATTGGCAACAAATTGTCGATGCGGCTGTGTTAAATGCTCAATTATCTAGTGCGGTAAATACGTTAAATAATGCTCTTGCAGCTGAGACAGCTGCAAGAGAAGCTGCAGATACCAATTTAATGAATTTAAAAGTCAATCGTGCAGGTGACACAATGACTGGAACATTAACTATTAATGGCCAGTTAATTGCACAAAACCAGTTCGGAGCGTATATTGATTTTGGCGGAACGGCTGCACAACCGGGTTACGAAATTAATTTAGCTAATTCGGCTTATCCACTATTCGTATGGTCACCTACTGGACCAATAAATGTTGATATACTTGGACGTATGACTTCAACGCAAGTTACAATTAATGATAATCCAGTAAACCCAACGGATGGTGTTAACAAAGAATATGTTGATGCAGGATTGGCCAATACGATAAATCAAATGACGAGTGGTTATCTACCAATTACTGGCGGCACATTAACAGGGCCATTAATACTTTCAGCTAATCCACTACAACCACTACAATCAGCTACAAAACAATATGTAGATAATTCAAATTTTGCCAAAGGTGCAGTATACGTTGGCACATTTAGCATTAATTTTGCAGTAGCTTCAACCTATTTTGAACCAGCACAAGTTAATATTGATTTGACAGCATGGTATGATGATTATGTGTCTAATATTGGAAGTATACCAGTTTATCAATTTGTAGTAGTACCAATAATGTCAATTTCTTATATTGGAATGAGTGCTAAGTCAGCGTATAGTCAAGCAATAGATTACCAAAACATATTAAATGGCTATATGAATAACGGATCGTATGACTCGTCATTGACAACATCTGACGTTATTTCAAATGCAATTGCTGCAATTGATGGACAAGGATTTAACGGAAATATTGTACCATACCAATTACAATTATTAATGGGACCGTTTGGAAATCAACATGCATATTCAACTAGTGGATTAACTTGTACAGCTAGAGTTACATTAATGGCAGGTAGTGCAGAAACTGTATTTAAAGCTATGCCAATAACAATAGGAAGTGGACAAGCAGTTGGAACGATTGGATTTGGAAATACAGGTTATATGTCATATAATATAGAGGGTAATGTATAATGATAATTTTAAATGTTGATAGCAGCAACGGTAAAATTCTACGAGTTGCAACATTGGAAACGGATTCGTCTGTACCAATCAAACTAACTATATCTGCGATGGAAAATCCAAATGTATACAGCGTTGATATTAGTTCTTTAAATATTACAGAAGACGAGATGAAACATGTTATTAGTGCTTCAAGTAAATATTTATTAATTGATGGAGTATTAAAAAGAACTCCATACATTACATTAGAATTAGATCCAACATTCAAAGAAGGGTATTATAATTCTCACGATACACTAATTGTACCGATTAACAAATCAGTACCAATTGTATGTAGGTATAATGATCCAGATAATATAGGATTTTTAAATAAATGTAATACATTTAAGATCAAAGATCGTATGGATTTATTGTCATTCCCGTATAAAACTTTTGACATGGATAAAAGTTCTGGTGAATTTAAATTTGATATACAATCGGAAACGCCAGGAGCGTTTGAAGTAAGAATTAAAGACATTGAGTATTTTTGTTATTTTGAAACACTTAAAGGCAAGTTTAAAAAGATTTAAGGACATACATGATATTTGATTTACCGTTCCATAATGATCTTGAATATATCGATTTTATTAATGCAAATGCAACTGATATATACTCAATGTATTTTGATATGGATCCATCGTTAGTTTCGGATGCTAGAATACATCAAGGTGTAATCACGACAAATACATTAATTGAAGGTTTAAGTAAGATTCCATCCCATATCAAAAAATATGTAACAATTAATGGACGATTTACACCTTTGCATATGTATGACGTACAAGCATTGGAGCGTCTTACAGCAGAATTAAAGAAGTTGCATTCAAAAAATTGCTTAACTGGAATTTTATATCTTGATTATTATTTCCTTAGTGAACTGGGAAAAATAGATTCTGAATTTTATTCTAACATTGAAGCGGTACCAAGTATTAATTGCTTTATTGATTCGTTTGATAAATTAAATTCACATTTGATGTATATTCATGATGCAGGATTCAAACAACCATCAAAAGTAATTTTAGATAGAACTCTTAATAGACGAATGGAACAATTGAATATTTTTAGTAGCAAGGTTAGAAAAAATTATCCCGAACTTAAAATGGAGATATTAGTAAATGAAGGATGTTTATATAACTGTCCGTTTAAAGTCAATCACGATATTATGATATCTATGGTTAATGATCAATCTGTTGCTGGAAAGATGTATATATTACAAAACCAACAACAAATTAATAACAGTTTTAATGTAAATCAATTGAATGAAAATTATGGTTGTATAAAATACTTAGATGATAATATTTCCAGGTTTTTTGAAACACCATTTGTACGTCCGGAAGATCTTCATAATTATCTTAATACTGTGGATGTAATTAAATTGTCAGGAAGAATAAAACCTAATAAATTTGTTTTTGATGCATACATGGCATATAAAAGTGGCATTTGGGAAGATAATCTGTTAGACATCATTGATGCTGCAGGGGCATTGCAAAATGATTACTATATTCACAATGATGAAATTCCCAATACATTTCATAAAATGTTGACTACATGTGAGAAAAACTGTTTACAATGCAGATATTGTGAACGTGTTACTCAAAATATCGTACAAATTATTAAGAAGAAGTAAAACGATTTACTATATCCTTAACGTTTTCAATATTTTCACAATTATTAATTTGGTTACGTATAGATGACATTTGCAATTCATATTGTATATGCTGGTTAATTACGTTTGTTGATTCATTAATTATTTTAGTACACAATTCTGTCAAATTGCTATCATCAAGGTTATTAACAGCAATGTAATTTTGTACAAGAGGATATTTGGATAAGTCTTTAGTTTTAGATTTGGACTTTAATATTGTACGACATTCCTCAGATAATACATTGTTAATTATATAATCATGAACATTTTTAATTGAAGATTGCGGCAGTAATTTCTCACTTAGCATTTTAATGGTTTCTTGTTTTTTTGTGGACAAATCAATTGGGATATCGTTTAACACATTTTTACCAAACAATGGTGAATGTTTAATTTCACCATTGATAAGCATGTAATTAATTGATGAATGATCAGTTAAATTTAAATCACTAATTGTCATAGATTCATCACCATATGGTATTACGGTGGATCTTGATGATGAAACAAATGATTTGTCATCATTTTCCCAGATACATTCCAAACGTTTTGTACTATTATTCACTAATAACCAAATCATTTTAAATCCTCATTATTGTGATCTTATAGCCAATCCTGCAATATGAAAAGGATATGCTGTTGAATTGTTAATAGTAGCATAAATGTTAACAGCATTTGGACCATTTAAAGTAATCGTTCCAGTTAATGTAACATCACTGGTACTGCCTTGATTACCAAAATTTACATGATAATTGGTGTCAACAATAGCTCCATTAATATATAACAGCGATGTAAGATTTTCTTGTCCCCAATAACCATTCCACCAATTATTCCACCACCAGTTATTATTCCACCACCATCCACCCCACCAATCACCCCACCACCATCCATCCCAACCGTAATATTGAACATACCAGTTATACCATTCATAGTTTAAGGAATACACTGCAGTAACATAAATTACCCAGGTTCCTGCTCCTATATTAATTGTGGTATTTCCAGTTGTACTATCAAATGGTATTACGCTAGGAGCATAATTATATAAAGCTGAGTCAATATATAATTTAGTCGCAGCCTGCATAGAAACTGTTGGATTGCTTGCAAGTAACACATCACCTGTGAAATTAGCACCCGACAGCATTGCAGCACTGGCATTTAATGCAGTGATTTCCGAACCTCTAGTATTAATTTCACTAGCTAATTGTTGTTGCAAGTTAGCAACAGCAGAAGTTCTATTACTTACTTCTGTTTGAATATCATTGTACAAATTACCATAATCAGTATTTATTAATCCCGTTAACGTATTCAGCTCTGTAGTTAAAGTTGTAACATTGGCTATACGTGCACTACTTTCAGCAGTAATCATTTGTTGTAAATTTGAATCTGCTGCAACGCGATTAGTAATTTCTGTCGCTAAATTACTCTGTGAAGTAGCATAGTCATTCTGCAGCTGAGTAACTACACCATTCAGTTGTTGCTGTAATGCACTAATATCTGCATTAAATAGTTGTTCAAAATTTGTTAGCAATGATTGAATATAATTTTGATTAGCAATAGCTTGCCACTGTGTACCATCCCAATACATCAATGTTGAAGTAGCTGCATCCCACCACAATTGTCCTGATGTTGGGTTAGTCGGTTGCGTTGTTGGAATGGAGTCCACTGCAGCCCAATTTTGATTGATATCAAAGATTAATAACTTGTTTGTAGTAACGTTATACCACAATTGTCCAATGGTGGGTGAACTTGGTGGAACATTACTGGCAAAATTTTCTAACAAATATAATAAATTTTGTTGAAGAGGTTCACCATAGTTTGGGTAACAGTGACCAAATAATGACAAACTAGTGGTTGTATTATTCAAAGTTTGTTGTGAAACAACGAAATATGGCTTTAGTGTCTGATCAGACCAATAAAACACATAATCTGTATATGAGCTCATGGTTTATTTACCTTTTGTATAAAACAATTTTATTAGTTACAATATTTATAATATGAAACGAGTATAAAGGAATTAATATGACAACATATGCGAATGAAGTAGGTAATAAATTATTTTATAAGTTTCGCGTGTTTGCCCCACTTATACATTTGATCATATATTTACTAACGGTTCTAATGCTCATAATACTATTGTTAATTATTAGCCCACTATGTGGCTTAGTATTAGCGGGTATTATTACTTGGATTTTTGGAAGTACAGATTCAGGTAGTGTGTTTCCCTGGGTGACATATTCAATATTTGGTGATATAATATTTTTGATATTGTTAGGTATATACACTGGTTGGTATGAGATTAAACATTTTTGATTAAATTTAAAGCAGATATTGATATAGATGTACCTACCGACTTTAAGCCAGTAGGTATATTTCCTGTTACAAGAGCATCGTTGATAGATCAACAAGAAATTAAACCTCATGTATGTGGTGTATATTTCCAGAATATCCCACGTGATACTATTAGTGATCTTGCATCAATTCCATATGACCAAGCAGAAGAACTTGGTTATACAAAAATAGATTTTCTACATCTATCTTTATTAGATAATATTAAAACTAGAGAAGAACTAAAGCAGCTATCAAACAGTCCAGTAGATTGGTCATTATTAGAAGATCCTAATATAGTTGAAAAACTATTTCAAATACACAGACAATTTAATTTAGTTCAAAAATTAAAACCTAAATCTTTAAATGATTTAGCAGATTTATTAGCATTAATGAGGCCAGGTAAGAAAAAATACTTGGAACAATATATAAATAATAAACAGTTAATTCGTCCAAAACTGTATACAAAAGAACCAACTACGGGCTATACATACAAAAAGAGTCATGCTATTGCGTATGCAAAATGGATAATAATACAACTAAATATTATTAAACGTGAACAAATCTTATAATATGCGCAGAGAGTTGAAAAATGACAGACAAAATAAATTTACCATTGCAATTAAGTAGTATTCAAAAATATATCTTAATTGTAGCACAGATAACTGACAATCCCGCAGCAGCTTTTAACATGTTGAATAATACACCAAATGTTATTGAAGCATGTAAGATTTTAAATGCAATGGGATTGGTAGAATTAAACAAAGAGGGAATTACGCTTACACCTGAAGGTAATAATATTCTAGTAAACAATAATTTAGTTGACGAAAATGGTCAATTAACGGCCAATGCAAATGATATTATTTCAAAATATAAAATAACACCTCCAACTACATCAACACCGACTGAAAATCCAGTTGGTGAAAAATTCACATTATTAAAGCAGCTTTTATAATTTAATACTTTTTTTACTTTTACGTCTAATTTTTTCTGTTGTTAACATGGGATAAATTGGAGTAATTCCTTTAATTAATTTAATTGAAGTTAATGTTATTACAGTATACATATTAGCGAAGAGTGAAGTAATGTCATTTTTTGAAACATAAATTGAGAGTGGATACATGTAATGATAATGCGTGTACCAATCATTAATAAGAGTATGAAGATCATCTATACTGCATTGTTGATTTGTATTAGTTAAGTTATACACCTTTATTGCTTTTGTCGACAGATCAACATTATCGACGATGCAACTAATTGTATCGTTATTTTTATATACAATTTCAGTTAAATACGGATAAGTAGAATTAGGTGTTGGATCAAGTTGAATAGTGTTTGAACAGAAGTCTAAAAGATATAGCATTTATATTAATTCCTCGATAAATAAAATATATGTTATTTTTGGAGTATTTATGACACGATTAATAATGGATTTAGTTAACACTATACTTGAAGTAGATCAACAACAATCTACTACAGCAAATGCAGCAGAAATAAATAATTCAACACAAACCACACCTATTGAAGATACTGTAATTGATAACGAAATAGATGATGGTGATGATTCAGGAGATGGTACTTTAGAACACGATGGCGAAGATACAGATGATGATAAACAAGGTATAATTAGAACTGTACCAAATGCTCATCTAGTTTTTAAGAGACAAAATCCCGAAGGTACATTTGATGAGTTGTGGATATATAACGTTAGTAGAGATCAAATGCAGAGTGAAGTAGCAATCAGAGAAAAAATTCTTTCTGGAACGGATATAGAAATAAACCAACTCGAATCGGAAGATGGATCACAGACAGCAGAAATGTGGACTGTTGGAAATGTTCAATTTTTGTATATAATGGGGCTATCAAATTGAACTGAAGAGGTTGATTAAATGTTAATATCAATTAGTGGCAGTCAAGGTTGTGGTAAAACAACCTTGTTAAATAAACTTGTTGAGAAATACGGTTTCAATGTAATTGAAAGAAAAACTTCACGATCATTATTATCAGATATGGGATATACTCTAAATGAGATAAATCAATCGGATGAATTAACAATTGAATTTCAGGAAAAAATAATTGATCGAAAGCATGAAGATGAATATGAAGCAGTAAAATCGAGTGATATTTGGTTCACCGAAAGATCGTATGCAGATTTGTTTACATATGCTTTGATGAATTTAGGAAGAAATAACGAACATAACTGTTGGTTAGAACAATACTATAATAGATGTTGGACACTTCAAATGAATTACAGAGGTATTATATTTTTAAATCGTTTCACAGATGATGTCGAAAATGATGGTGTTAGAGCTATAAATCGACATTATAGTAGAGCTATTGAACATATTATTTACAATAACATAAAAGAAATGGGATTTTCCATTTTTTCAAATACAGGATTTGTTCAAAATGTGCTTAGAATAGAGACAGATAAATTCGATGATAGATTAGAACAAGTTAATATGTTTGTTCAAGAACTATATAGGTAAGAAACAAAAATGACACATTTAGATATAGTACCAGAAGAAGTAGTAGAAGAATATGAAATTTTTATGGGTATGTCCGAACAATTGCATCTTGAATGTGATGATATTAAACAAGCATTAGATAATAATAGAGATGATTTAGAATTAGTAGATTATTATATAGATTTGTTAAATCTTTATTATGAAACACTTGAGGATTTAAACGACACTATTAAAGCATATCATCGAATTTGCGAAAAGTATGAATTAAATAGCGAAAAGAAGTACCATTTACGATTAGTAAAGTCATAAATAAAACATAATATTCCAATTATGTGGAGAGTATAGTATGACATTACTGCATGAATTAGTCAAATTACAGGAAACAGCAGCTGCAGGTTCAACGTCTGCTGCTGGAGTTGCAGGATTCAGAGGAATGCTGTTTGGCACACCAGATAAATTGCAACGTCGTCCTGAAGTGGGAAATGTGCAAGTTGTTAAATTTAATAATGATCTACCAACTTATGATGATATCAATAATGGTCACAAAGAGCATAAAAATAAGAATAAGAATAAGAAAAAGAAAACTCAACAAATTAAAGAAAGCAATAAAGCATTCAACAAGCAACTTGTTGATGGTGTATTATCACGTTTGAGATCTAATCTAAAACAAACATCTTCAAAATTTGGTACTGATACAGTTGTTTATGGTTTAGAAGATGATAATGGACATACGGTAAAAGTTACAATTGCCGCAGATCAGCAAAGAGAATTTGAGTCTAAGTTAAAATCCCTTCTACGCACAGAAAAGAAATTAGGTGTAAAAGATATTACAACTAAAGAATTGGGAGAAATTTTATTTGATATTAGAAAAGAATTCGATATTCTGGATGTTGTATGGCCAAAAATTAAAGGTGATAGTGAAGAAGAAGAAATCACTGATTCTAGTAATCAAAATACAGATAATGAAGATTTACAGTTAGATACCACTAATGATTCAAATAAAATAGATAATAAATCTGCAAAAGATCAAATCACAGATAATACACTTTCTGATGATAATTCTTCTGATAATACATTAGATAATACATCAGGTGATACATCTGAAGTTAAAACATTGTTACAACAAATTATTAAAATGATGCAGACAGATGCAGAAGCTAAAATGATGCAAGCTAAAGCACAAGAAGCTAAATACGCTAATGATATTGCACAAACAAAAATGCAACAACAACAAAGTGTATTAGACATGGAAGCTTATTACAAACAACAGAAAAAACAAGATACTGAATCAAAACAATTACAGCAATTAGCCAAATGGAAGCATGAATTAGCCCAACAACAGGGTAGTGATCTAACATCTAATGACATTGATAGTGGTGATGTAAATTTGGATATCAATTTAAATAGTACACCTGATAACCCTGAACGAGATAACAAAGAGTCAGATTTATCAGATCTTGGTGATTCAAGTAAACTAACTAATCAATCACTGGATTCAACCAATGATGAAGAAAATGAAGAAGTTACATCTACAACAGGTCAGTTAACTAATCAGCAACATCCAACACAACTTTTAAAATATTTGTTAAAAATGCAAAAGGCACAAAGGTAATGAGATTATTACAAGAACTACTATTGGAATTAGATACTTCTTCGCTGGATAATGAAATTCGTACATTAACGGCAAGTCATGATACCGACGATATGAATTTACGTTCCGTGTTAATTCAAAAAAAGAATTTAATGCAGCGTGAAGATAACATTCGCCGAAACATGCAACGTAAGAGAAGCAAACCTTCAATTGTAACAAATAATATCCCTGCACAACCAACCCCTGCACAGGGATCTATTCCTGGGACACCTACATCATGATTTTATTAGAATTAGTCCAAGATTTTATTCTTAATGAAAAATACTTTAAATGTACAAAAGGTATTAAGCGTGGTAAAATTGTTACATCACCATCGTTATGTGCAATACATACACGAAAGACAGTAAATGGTATAATTAGACAATATAGAAGTAATAATAAGATGATTGGAAAGCATGGTTGGTATTACACAAAATAATCATATTTTTACACATAAATCTTTAATACCAATAGAATTAAAAAAGATTGAGTTGTTCGGTAAACGTATTTATATAACTCCAGATGGAAACAAATACCCATCAGTCACAACAGTTTTATCTGAATATGGTACTAATAAAGAAGCGATTAAACGATGGGCTTTATCGATTGGTCAGGAAAAAGTCAATCAAATAAAAAAGCAAGCAACAGAACGTGGAATATTAACACATAGTTTGATCGAACAATATTTAAAAAATAAAATTATCCCTGTTGAAAATTACAATAATAATCAATTATCATTATTTCGTCAAATGAGATTTAAATTACATGCAATTAATAATATTGCATTGCAAGAATCACATTTATATAGCGATGAACTAAAATTAGCTGGACAAGTTGATTGCGTAGCTGAATATAATGGTGTGTTAAGTATTATTGATTTTAAAACATCAACTAATATAAAAACCGAACAAATGATTGAAAATTATTTCATACAATGCACAGCGTATGGTTTGATGTTACTAGAATTATATGGATTGGAAGTTGAAAATAATGTTGTTATTATTGGTAATGAAAAGGGTATATCACCTTCAGTTTTTGTACGTCCTTTTAAGAAATACATACCATCGTTAATAAAAGCATTAGTTTCTTACAATTCATCAGTTTAAATATTATATATTCTCTTATTTCCCTTCGTTGGAGATGTCAATGACACAAAATAAAGCTATTTGTAATGCAATTACATCATATTTTGATTTCCCACAGTATGGTGATTTACGAACAGTGTTACATTTTATTAATAAAACAATTTGTTATAATGATTTACTCACGAGAGATGTCATTATTCAACAATTTCAAGAACTTGATATTGGAATTGATGTAGTACCAATACTAGAATTGTACGATAATGATTTTGATTGTCGACGTTGGATGTCTCGATTTTTATTATTGCAGTATTCGAGTAAACGCGTTGAATACACAACTTTGTGGTTAAATGCTTCACAAGCGATGAACGATTTAGATAAAATACCAAGAAATATTGAACCACCTATCTACGATGTAGATAATGAAGAAGAAACTAATAGTAAAGTAACAATGCGTTATGGTCGAGTACATAAATTATCTGCGGCTAGAAAAATTGTCACAGAAATGATAGAATCACCATCTTCAGTAATTATTAATAGATTTGTCAATGAATTAAACATGACTCCTGCTGGAGCAAGAACATACCTTTTTAAGATAAAAAAAGAATTACGTTGACGTTGCGAAATTTTTGTTTTATAATTTATTCCACTTATTGTAGGAGATTATGAAATGAGAAACACACACAAATATTTCTTTCCTAAATCATTTGATTGGAATTTTAAAATTAGTAAGGATGAATTACCAGATCCGCAATGCTTTCATGCAAATGAAATTGAAAATGGTATGGTACCAATCCAGAAAGTCGGAATTACAAAGTTAGACTTTCCAATCAATCTACTTTTACGAAATGGAAAGTCACAAATTGTACATGGTAAAGTAAGTGCTTACGTATCATTAGACGATTCAAATGCACGCGGCATTAATATGTCAAGGTTAGCACGATGTTTTTACGATGTTATGGGTGATCGCGAAGGAATTGATCTACTGGAGTTTTTTAAAGTTGTAGATCGATATAAAAATGAATTGCCAAGTACAAATGCTTATCTAAAAGTTAGATTTGATTTACCGATGCAAAAAAGTGCTTTAAGAGAAGATCACCTGGGCTGGGTATACTATCCTGTGGTGCTAGAAATTGAAGATAAAAACGGTATTATTAAGAGTTACTTAACAGTAACATATACATATAGTTCAGCATGTCCTTGTAGTAAGGAGCTTTCAGAATTTTCTGTTCAAGAATTAGATACGCCAGCAATTTCTCATTCACAAAGATCTTTTGCTGTTGCAAAAGTTCAATTTGACAGTAACAATGAAAACATGCTGTGGATTGAAGATATTATTGACATGCTTAGAACAGCACAGCCAACTGAATTAATGCCAGGTATTGTTACTCGTGTTGGTGAATTCTCATTTGCACAATTAGTTGCATCACACAGTGGATTCGTAGAAGACGTTTTACGTAGATTTTACGCTATTTTAAATACTGATTCCAGAGTTATTGATTTTTCAGTATCTGTTGATCATCAAGAAAGTTTAAATCAAAATCATGCTAATGGTGTAATCTATAAAGGAATTACAAACGGATTGTCTTAAATTCACAACTTTGTTATAAACTTCGAGTGCAATCATATGATATTGGTTACGGGGGCGGTTGGGTTTATTGGTACTAATTTTGTCAATCATTGGTTAAAGACATACAATGAACCCATATTGATATTAGATAGTCTAACATATGCTGGTAATTTAGAAAATTTAGTCAATGTAATAGATAATACACAAGTCACATTGAAATGTGTAGATATTTGTAACCGTTCAAAAGTATTATCTATATTATATGAATACCAACCACGGGCAGTAATCCACATGGCTGCTGAAAGTCATGTGGATAATTCTATTCAAAATCCTGACATTTTCATATATACGAATGTAAAAGGCACATTCGAATTATTAGAAGCTGTGCGTTTATATTGGACTAAATCAAATCATAATCAAAATTTTAGGTTCTTACACGTATCAACAGATGAAGTTTTTGGTAGTCTAAAAGATGATGATTTACCATTTACCGAAAATACACGATATGCACCAAATAGTCCGTATGCTGCCAGCAAAGCATCAAGTGATCATTTAGTTCGTGCTTGGTATCACACATATAATCTGCCTGTACTAACGACAAATTGTTCCAACAATTATGGTCCTTACCAATTTCCTGAGAAACTTATTCCCAAAACTATTATTAATGCCTTGATGGGTAACAAAATATCTGTATATGGAAATGGTATGAATATTCGCGATTGGTTATTTGTGGAAGATCATTGCAACGCTATTGCTCAAGTTTTACATAAAGGACATATAGGTGAAACGTATAATATTGGAGGTCATAATGAATTAAATAATCTTAGTATTGTTAATATGATTTGTGAAATCTTAGATGAATTAAATCCCAGAGATGATCTAAAAAGTTACAAAACATTAATTACATTTACAGAAGATCGATTAGGACATGATTATCGGTATGCAATTAATTCAAATAAAATTACTAAAGATATAAACTGGGCTCCAAAACATCCTTTTAACATGAATTTAGAATATACAGTCAAATGGTACCTCAATAATATGTCATGGATTTTTAACATAGTTAGCGGTGAATATCAACAAACAAATAATAAAGTGTCAAGATAAGATGATAAACGATAGAAAAGGCATAATTTTAGCAGGTGGATCAGGTACACGTTTGTACCCCGTTACACAAGCAATTAGTAAACAATTATTACCAATTTATGATAAACCAATGATTTATTACCCACTTTCAACGTTAATGTTAGCAGGTATACGTGATATTTTGATTATATCAACACCTAATGACATATCTAGATTCGAAGATTTATTGGGTAATGGTAATCAATGGGGAATTAATTTACAATATGCTATACAAGAAACACCAGGTGGAATAGCACAAGCATTTATTATTGGTCGTAATTTTATTGGAAATTCAAATAGTGCGTTAATTCTAGGTGATAATTTGTTCTGGGGGCATGATGTAGAAATACAGTTAAAAAATGCTAACGACAGGAAAAATGGTGCTACTATTTTTGCATATCGTGTTACAAATCCGATAAGATATGGAGTAGTAGATTTTGATAAACATAATAATGTGTTATCTATTGAGGAAAAACCAGCAATACCAAAAAGCAACTTTGCTGTGACTGGATTATATTTCTATGATACAAATGTATGTGACATAGCTTTAACCTTAAAACCGTCGGAAAGAAAAGAATTAGAAATCACGGATATCAATAATGTATATGTTCAACAAAATAAACTGCAAGTACAAATACTGGAACGCGGTATTGCTTGGTTAGATGCAGGTACACATGAATCATTACTGGAAGCTAGTCAATTTATTGCCACAATTGAAAACAGACAAGGCATAAAAATTGCGTGTCCAGAAGAAATTGCATGGCGATCAAAATGGATAACTGATGAAGAACTAGAATCTTTAATAGCACCATTAGCAAAAAATGGGTACGGTAAATATTTACGAACACTGTTGGAATACAAATTATGAAAATAATTAATACTGATATTTCCGAAGTGCTGATTATTGAACCACAAGTATACGAAGATGAACGTGGTTTTTCATAGAAAGTTTCAATGATAAAAAATTCCAATATGCTACTGGACTTAATTTACAATTTGTACAGGATAACCATTCACGATCAGCAAAATATGTATTACGTGGTTTGCACTACCAAACTATTAAACCGCAAGGCAAATTAGTAAGAGTTGTTTCAGGTCAAGTATGGGATGTAGCTGTAGACTTGCGACGCAATTCACAAACATTCGGAAAATGGACGGGAGTAGAACTCTCCGATAAAAATCATCGACAATTTTGGATACCACCAGGATTTGCTCATGGTTTTGTAGTATTATCAGACTATGCTGATTTTCTTTATAAAACAACAGAATACTGGTATGCAGAATATGATCGCAGTATTATATGGAATGATCGAGATTTAGCTATAGTTTGGCCAATTAGTGATAATCCACAATTATCTTTTAAGGACGCATCTGCACCACATTTTGCAACAGCAGACATTTTTAATTAATGTATTGCAAACGATGTAAAATTAAAAACCAACTTTGTTTATGTAAAAAATAACATTTGAATGAATAAAAAAATTATATTATAATAACTCTAATTAATAAAAGGAGATTGTTTAAATGGAATGGGTATTTAAAACAATTAAATCGTTTATTTTAGGATTGTATAATTATAGACGTGAAGATACCATTGTAAATCTACTTAGGTTTTGGTTTGATCATGCATCTATGTTTGGTTTAGCATTTGTATTGCTCGTTGTATTAATTATACTTCATTCACTAGCAAATAAATTGGAGGGCAAATAATAATATCAACATGATTGATATACACAACAAACAAACTACAAACCCTTTTTTGGAAAAAACTATGACAGAAAAAGAAGAATCCTTAGCTTTAGTTGATCGTCTTAAATTAAATCGTGATGATTTAATGTATCAGTTATTTGATGAATTCGTAAGGGAAACATTTAATTTTGACGGATATATGGCGTATATACATACAAAAGAAAATCTTTTACGGCAGGGTGTTGAATGTAATAATGCACATGGATTAGCAATTTGTGATGCGATCGTATGTGATTCGATGGCAGAAGCAGCAACAAGTTCAGGTAACACAAAGAAACACAAAGCACATTTAAGAGTTGTTAAGTAGTTTAAGCTCATACACACTAAACGTACATGTTTAGTGTGTACTTCTACTCAAGAGGGAATTAAAAATGAACACAGAAGTAAATCCAGTTGTTCTTCGGTATCTTCGTAACACACAATATGACGTATTTGGTAACTTCCAATATACTTCCAAACAAGGCATTACATTTGCATATAAATTGTGCTATGATACTAAGACATTACAAGTAGCATTTGCTGTTACTTCACAAAGTGATAATTTTAATAAGAAAGTTGGACGTGAATTAGCACTTAATCGTCTATACAGTAACGATAATGTTATTGAAGTACCATATACACCTAGTATTGCATCACAGTATGATTTAATAGAGTGTGGTATTGCTGCAATATGTGCAAATAATATGTACAAACCAAATTTGTTACAAACTAAAGCAGTCAAGCAAATTACTGAATGTGCATATAATGGTGCAACGTATGATGAAGATCGTGTATATAATCTACAACGTAAGTATCAAAAATATCTGTCTAAAAAGAATGACATTGTACATATTGATCAATACACTCCATTGTATTTTAGATTTATGAAATTAAATGGTACATTACTCGCTTATGGAGGTATTACAATACTGTATAATATTCAGAATGGTATATTGACATATAAGTATACAGTTTGTAGTGTAATGGATTTATTTGATAAAAATACTGGTAAAATTCATGTAGTAACCGCTCCAGAGTCTAACACTACATACACAATACCTCGATCAAAATATCACATTTTGAAAACCATTATATCGCATATAATTTCAACGTATAACCCTAGTAATACTGATCTTAACGCACTTGCAATGTTGCTAATTATGTTAGCTCAATACGAAGATCAACAATTTCGTGTAGAAACAATTGTTAGTAAGTTACCGTATGATCGAACAACAATTGTTAATAATATACTAAGCCCCTTACATAATAGTGCAATCCTAGATGTATCAAAAATTGCAAAAGTAGTACGTAGAAATCTATCTCGGATTTATATAAGTGAAGTTAATTATTTGTTGGGTTGACATAGCAGTTAATTGATATATAATGCAGGAATATAGATCGCACCTCATTCCTGCATTATTTTTATTTGTGAGAGATTATTATGGACGAATTAATTGAATACTTAAAAAACACAAAAACAGAATTTTCCATTTCTTATCAACAGAATAATTCGGGAATACTTTATATTGAGGATAAAATGCGTCAAACAATGGCGTCGTTTACGTTTGAAGCTGATGGTATTAATATGATTGAAGTTGATATTATTTTAAATGATAATATTAATTGGGATATTAACGAGAAACGTAAATTAATGATTGCAAGGCAAGTATATGCAGATTTGGTCAACAAAACATACAATTGAAGAAATTATTAAATCATATGTAAATTTATCACATCAAAATACCAAACAATGGTATCCAGTAGTATGTAAAGTATGTAATGATCATGGAAAAAAAGGACCAAGAGCTGGATTTAATTTTGGACAAAATGGTGATGAACTACACTATCATTGTTTTAATTGTAAACATGTATCAAATTTTGTACCAAAAAATGGTGATATTTTAGATGATAATTCCGTTAAAACGTTATCAAGTTTTAACATTCCGAGTGATGATATATTACCATTTCAGTTTGTGAATCTTGGAGTAAGATCTAAAAAAGTAGTTGATAATCCTCATACTAATAAATCAGCGACAGTAATTGAACAACCAGATCATTGGAAATTACTTAGTGATTTCAAACCTGGTTTGTCAGAAGTAAATGAATACCTATTATCACGACATGTCAATATTGAAAATTATAATTTTTTTATATCAACAAACCCACTTTGGAAAAACAGAGTAATAATTCCCATATATAATTCTCAAAACCAGTTGATTTTTTATCAAGGAAGATTGTATAATAATAAAAATGTTCAACATAGGAAATACTTAAACCCTGAATTATCAAGGGAATATGTAATTGGTGGAATGCCTCAACTAACTACAAATTTAGCACTCCCTCTGTTTATAACAGAGGGATGGTTTGATTCACATATAATAGATGGTGTATGCTTATTTGAAAATGTTATTACAAAAGGTCAACAACAAATCCTAAACAACACATCTAGGCAGAAAGTAATAGTACCTGATAAAGATGCTGGAGGTTTACAGCTAGCTTTGCAGGGTCTAAGTTTGGGATGGTCTATATCAACACCAGATATTGGTGATTGCAAGGATATTAATGGAGCATTTACAAAATTTGGAAAGTTATACGTAATGAAAAGTTTATATGATAACATTCATTCAGGTTTTGCCGGTATAGCAACAGCTAAAATATGGTGTGGAAACAAAGGAAAAAAGTAAAAATGACTACCAATCAATATACAGAACAGGACATTATTGTACTTTCTGATAGAGAGCATGTACGTTTAAGACCAAATGTCGTTTTTGGTAGTACAATTAAAACTACGGTATTAATTCCTACGTTTGATGATGAAGGTGTATATGTACAACCAGTTGAAATGATTCCAGCAGTATTTAAAGCTGTCGGAGAAATTATTGATAATTGCATTGATGAATTTACCAAACTACCAGAACATAATGCATTGTTAACAGTTACAGCAGTACCAGAAATGGGAACATATTCAATTGCAGACAATGGTCGTGGAATACCTATTGGCATTAATGAGCAGACAGGGTTATATACTCCACAAGTAACATTATCTATGTTACGTGCTGGACGAAATTTTAAAGACGATGAAAAAGAAGTAGGTGTAATAGGAGCAAATGGTGTTGGAGCTGCTATTACTAATATGTGTAGTTCTTGGTTTGAAGTTGAAATTAAACGTGAAAACAAATGCTATACACAGAGATTCGAGGATGGAGCTCTAATACATACTGATCCAGAAATTAAAAAGTATAAAGGATCAGATACAGGAACTGCAATTTCCTTTCAATTAGATTCAACAGTATTTTCAGATATTTCCATTGATGAATTAGCATTTAAACAAAAAATGCAAGAAGTTGCATTATGTAATCCTAGTTTAACAGTTTCTTATAATGGGGAATGCTTTAAATACTCGAAAGGTTTTGCTGATGTGTTAGTTAGCAAACATTTGTTTAAATTTTCAAATGAAGATATTGAAGTATATGTAATAAATGCAGTAGAAGACTGTCAAATAAATACTTTTACATGGATTAATTCATCGTATTTGTTTGATGGAGGACTAATTAATACACAGCTAGTTAATGCATTCTGCGATGCATTTATACAATATTTTGCGGCAGCAGCAAAAAAAGCTAAAATAGAAATAAAAAATAATGACGTTAAGTCATATTTTGCTTTTTTTACTAATGCAAAAATTCAAGCACCTTTATATGATACACAGGCAAAAACTAGACAAGTAGGCCCTGACTTGCGGCGTGAGTTACAGCAACTATTCAGTTCAGAGTGGGGAAAGTTTAGTAAGACTAATAAAATTTGGTTACAAGAAATTTTTGATGAGATTGTGGAAAAGTATAAACTACTAAATCAAACAAAAGCATTAACAAAACATAAAAAAACTCTAAGGACAAAAATTCCAAATTTACGTGATGCTAACAGCAATAATAGATCAATGTGTAGATTATATATCGTTGAAGGACTTTCAGCGGCATCAAATTTAACTGAAGTTAGAGATCCAATGACGATGGGATCATATCCGTTGGGTGGAAAAATTAATGCTACTTGGACTAATTCCATTGCTGAAGTTTTAAAGATGGAAAAATTAGCAGGTTTGTTGTCAGCATTGGGATTAGTTCCGGGTCATCATTTTACACCAACTGACCTACGTTATGGTAAAGTAATTATAGCAACCGATTCTGACCCTGATGGTTCAGACATTTTTGCAACAGTTGTATGTTTGTTATATAAATTTTGGCCAGAAATGTTTACAAGTACCCAACCATATGTGTACAGATTAATGGCACCAAATGTGTGTGCTGTTGATAAAAAAACTAAAGAACGTATATACTTCAGGGATTTGGATGATTTTAGAGCTAAATCATCCAAATATAAGCAACATGAAATTTCATACTATAAAGGATTGGGTAGTATGGAATTAGAAGATTGGAAAATTTTAATGGAAACAGACGATTATCTAATGCCAATTCAAGATATTAATAATACACTAAGTGATACGTTAGAATTGTCATTTGGTAAAGATACAGATATGCGTAAAATTTGGTTAACTACGGAGTAATATATAATGCAAAAAATACCAACAGTAGAAGAAATTAACACAGAATTGCAAAATTTGGAACGTAAAATTAACGTATTCAAAGGATTGCAGCAAAATGCCGTACGATTGAGCACATCTACAAATCAAACAATAGAATTTACTGAACTAAGCGAAATGGTAAATGCATTGTTATTGGAACAGTTAAGTCAGATGACAGTTATGAAAAATACAATGACAAATTTTAAAAATCAAATTGTTACCGGTAACATTCCGCAAAAATAAGGATATCAAATGAGTACATTTGTTGGTGATGCTTTGTATATTGAAAATGAACGCAAAGCTTATTTTTTATACACGTTGTCATCTAGAGCAATACCGCACTTAGCAGATGGATTAAAGCCAGTGCAACGAAGGTTGTTATGGGAAGCACGTGACGGAAAAAAACGAAAAACTGCTGCCTTAGCTGGTTCTGTAATGTATTTGCATCCACATGCCATGCCAGATGATGTAGCTAGTAAAATGGCATCACCAATTTTAAATAATTGGCCACTACTCGAAGGTCATGGGGCTTTTGGTACAATATTAGATCCATATTCTTTTGGTGCGTCAAGATACACCAGCGTTAAAATATCAAACTTTGCCGAAAAAGTTTTATTGTGTGACATTGAAATAATTCCAATGACGGATAATTATGATAATACAGCGCAAGAGCCATTGCATTTTTTACCTTTAATTCCAATCGTTTTAGTAAATCCAGTAATGGGGATCGCAGGTGGATTTGCCTGCAATATTCTTGCAAGAGAAATTGAACAGATTATTGAAAATCAACTTGAATTTCTAATTACAGGCGAAATTGAAGATAATATTGTACCAAGTTACAATAAAGCTTTAAAGCAATATTCTGTCCCACAGGATGATAATGTAACACATATATTTCAAGGAAACTATAAAATAGAAGGTCACAGTTCTGTTAGAATTACACAGTTACCATATAGTCAAAAATATGATAAGTATTTAGATTTTCTTGAGCGTTTAAAAGAGAAAGGAATTATCTCAAATTATATAGAATACAGTAGAGATACTGTTGATATTTTAGTAAAATTTTCAGGCAAAACTAAACCTCAAGATATTGAGATAATATTAAAGTTAACATCACGTGAGATTGAAGATTTCACTGTAATTGATTTCAATAACAATCGTGTATTAAGTAATCAGACTTACTTTGATATCATAAAGAAATTTACTACATGGAGACTTCAATGGTATATTACAAGGTTCGAAAGATTAAAATCTTTGTTGTTAGTAGAAATACAAAAATTAAAGGATGTTATACGTGCCATTGACGTTGATGCAGGAACTGTAGCTAAAAATACGAAATCTAAAAAAGAGTTTGTTTCATTTTTGACAGCTAATGAAATTGTATATACTGATTATGTGACAACTTTACCTGTGTATAGATTTACGATTGAAGAGTATAATAAGAATGTAGCACAGTTAAAGGACAAATTAAAAACGTTAAAGGAATATGACGACTATCTCCAATCAGAATCAAAACGTAAAAAATTATATATGAAAGAACTTCAAGAACTATTAAAAGAGTATGGTAATTAACATGCGTATAGAAATATTGGACAATAACTCTTCAAACATTCAACCAAATATTAATGATAAATGTATTAATTCATTCGATGATGTAATTAATTATATACATGATTACTATTCCATGTTATGGAATATAAACAATGTAAGTAACCGTAAAGTGTTACCTGTAATTAAATATTTAGGTTATCAAGCACAAAACAACGTACCTAAGCGAGATTATACGTATATTATTGATATAGATTTTAGCAGACCACATGAATACGCTCAAAGTTTGCAGACAAGAACGTACGATGCATTCGTAACAGATAATATTTTGCAAGTATTATGGAAGCCAGCAAGATTTAATAACGATAGTAATTTAATTTTTCAGACAAGAGGGTAAAAACAGTGAACGTGTGGATGTTAGTTGATGATTTGGTCAGTAGAGTAACTCCGGAAAATCAAGATGAATATGGTATTGAAATTCATGATGATGGTACGGTTTTTGATACAATTGAGCGTGTAAATTACCCAACAATTACTGATTGGGCTTGGAATACAATGGGAGATATTACGTATGGCGAATCCAGTGGATCATGCATTGGTAAATTCAGAAACTACGACGAGTACTAATGATCAATCAGTCATTGAATCTCCCGCCGAGGAAGTAAATGTTGAAACAAATACTAAATCCAAACAGAAAAAACCCAAAAAATCTCCTAAGAAAAAAATCAGGGAAAAAAATAGATATGGTTTTACATCATATAGGTATTATAAGAATCCGATAAATGGAAAAAAATCAAATATAGATACCAATACACCAGAAACACAACATACTGGTAGAAGACGTTGTGTTTCTATGGAAGAGGCAATTGAACTCATCAAAGATGAATTATTAGAGAGCAAATCTCAATACGAACGGTGGTGGGATTTTAATATGCCACGTGTGTTACCAAAATATCCTGAACGAAGTTATCAACATTGTTGGATTTCTTGGTCACATTTTTTATCAAAAGATCCCACAAGACACAGCATAAGAACAGTTCCATCACCAAAAATAGGAACGAAATATCGTTCATTTACAGAGGCAAGAAAATGGGTACATCATCTTCAATTGAAAGCAAAATACGAATGGGTTAATTTTGTTAGATCAGAATTGAAAAAAGGTACCTTTCCCATAGATATTCCGACAACACCACATTTGCGGTATGTAAATGAATGGGTAAGTTGGAATAATTGGTTAGGCACTAGTGTTGCAGAACGAATTAATTCTGTTACAGAAACACAGACATCTAAAATATCAAAATGTTTATTTATTGCTAGAGACGATACTGATCCTTCAAATGTGTACCACATACAAGTAATCAATGGAACCGAAATACAAGCAACGAAGTACATTAATGAATATAATAATCAATTTGGTCTTGAATTATCAATGATTAATGCCTTTAATGTCACAGAGATCGATATGGAACAATTGCAACAAATAATTTCTACATTTTCATCTAAGTATTGTGGTGAGGAAAATATTAGAATATTGCCCAACTTAACAGGATTCAAATGGGAAATGAATATAAGATGTGAAACGTTGCTGTGAATATTAGCGGCTCAATTGAGCCGCTAATATTATTTCTTAGTTAAATCAAACTTAGTAATGACTGCTTTAATAAATTCTTTTCGTTCAGTTTTTGACATTTTAGACCATTCATCTTTTTCAATTGACCAAGCTATATCTTTGAAATATGAATTGATTAACTTAGTAATATCAGCTTCAGGTGAATCCGATTTACCAGTAATCTTAATAATGTCTGAGCGCAAAGCACTAATTACGTGGGGTATGCGCTGTCTCGCTTCCATAAATATACCAAATGTTGATTCTTTTAATAAAAATGACATATAATAACTCCCTATGATTTCTAATATATACTTATGGGTATTTATTAAAGGGATATTGAACAATGGCTAATATTGATTTGGACAAACTAGCAACTAGCTTAGAGTATAATAACTCGTTATATGAATTAAAAATGTATATTAATTTATATGATGCATTGGAAGAATTAAAAAAAGGACATTTATCACTTGTATATGAATCCGAAATTGGAGAACACTTATTAGTCGAATTAGATATCTCAGAAAGTATTAAAATTTCCAGTATAGAAAAAGTAACACCTATAGAACAACATGATTCATCAGAAAAAGCTGATAAACTAACTAATACTAATACAGATCTAGACGGTGATACGCAAGAAAAAATGATTAAAATAAATCCAGCAAAGATTCTCAATCCATTAACATCAATAGGATTTCCGAGTTTAAATGGAATGGTATTAATTGGAAAAGTTGATACTGGGGCTGATACAAGTAGTCTACATGTAGATGAATGGAAAGCTGATGAGGTACAAAAAACAGTAAAATTTAGAATTGGGGAATCAAATTGGTTTACTATGCATGTTAATAACTTTCAAGCAATTAAAACGGTGAACCAAGAAACAGTATATAGACCTACTGTCAATTTAAGCGTAATTATAGCAGACAATGTTTATGAAAATATATTATTTAATTTAAATAATAGAGAAGGAATGGATGAACCAGTTTTAATAGGCAATAATTTATTGAAACATGGCAAATTTATTGTAAAACCAAACTAACACGAGGAAGCAAATGGAAAAGAAGTCAAAATCACCATTTATGGTATTTAAACAATTTATGAATCCACTGCAATGTGAATTGTTGAGTGAAAAACTTACATTAAGTACACCTGATGTGAATACTGAAGGTAAAGCGTTGAGTAGAAAATTTGAAAATGTTGATGCGTTGTATTCTGCAATTTCAAAACCACTTGGTAAAGTATTACCAGCAATCCAAAATCACTATGGCCTATCTATTGTAACATCACCATTAGTCATTACTGGTGAGTGGTATCCACAGAGTTATAATGATAACGTTATGGTATGTGATAATAGTGAATATCTGAGAAAAAAGTGGGTAAAAGTCAGGAATAATGATTTAACGTGTATTTTGTTTCTCAATCAATATCAACAAACACCGCCGATTGATGATAGGTACGAAGTGTATGGTGGAAAGGTAGAATTTCCACAACACGGATTTGGATTAAATCCGGAACTAGGAACTATGGTCGTATATCCTAGTGCACCACATTTTATTAATTTTATTACACCAGTTAACATTGGTGATTTGCATATTGTGCGAATTCATTTAACATCAAATCCAATGTTTTTATATCAACCGAGTGATTTTCCAGGTGATTTCACCACATGGTTTAAATCAGAATAATCAAATAATCAAAAATATTTAATTTAATTGCACTTACACAAAGGCTAACAAGCCTTAGGAGATTTTTTATGTTAAAAATTATTAAGTTAGTCGTCACAGTATTGTTTATATCGTTTATTTCAAAAACACCAGTTGAGGCGTCGACATATCCACCCAACTTGACTAAGTATCAAGTTAATTTATTACATACAACATTTTTAATAGCAAAACAAGTAAATCAACATCCATTTACAATGCAATCCATATTAATAACAGAATCAGCAATAGGTAAGCAACGATCATATAATAATAACGGATCTTATGGTATAATGCAAGTAGGTATTGCAGCAACTTACTCTGTATTTGATCATTTTCCAAATATTAAACACAAATATTTTAAACATGATTCGGTTATTAATATGTCATCCATTCGGAAACTTTTGATTACTAATAACGATGCTAATATTGAAATAGCATGCTATTATTTTAAGGAACTGTTAGATTTATCGAGAGGTGAAGTAAAAATAGCTGTTAGTAAGTACAATAGTGGACCGTACTCAAATTGGTACAATGTTGAATATGTTCATCAAATTAAATATAATCATTATTTAAGTACACAATATGATACTAGATATGGAATAGGAGATAAGTAATGTCCGATGTAACAAAATTAAAAGGTGTTATAGTTGATATTGCAACCCAACTGCAAGTAATTGATGATAGACGTTTAGTGGTAAAAGAAATTATTGATGAAACAGCTAAGAAATATAATGTTCCTAAAAAATATATTTCGAAGATGGCAAAGACATATTTTAAAGATAATTTTGACGAAGTGAGTACCGAAAGTGAAGAATTTTCTCAGTTATACATGTCTGTTATGTCACGTGCTAACAACGACGAGTAATTAAAAAAGTGTCATATATCGACGCTTATACCATTAACGATGAAGTTATCGTATGGGAACGTTCGTCTGAAGGGGCAAGAACTATTAAAAAGTATCCTGCCCCGTACTATTTCTTTTATGAAACCGATGAAAGTGATAGCACTGATATTAGTATGTATAACAAACCGTTAAAACGAGTAACTGCAACAAATAGAAGGGAGTTTGCTAAATTAAAAGATAAGTATATCAGTATGGGTTGTAAGTTATACGAATCAGATATACGTCCAGAAATGAAGATATTATCTGATTATTATTACAAAGTTCCTGAACCCAAACTCCATATTACATTATTTGACATTGAAGTTGATTATGATCCATTGCGAGGATTTTCTTCAACAGAAAATCCTTATGCACCAATTAATGCAGTATCTATACATCATCATTGGTTAAAAAAAAGTATTGTGTATGCTGTTCCACCTAAAGGGTGGGATCCGACTTCGTATAATACAGAACTTGATAAGTTATCAGAAGTAGTGTTTTGTGAAAATGAACGTGAGCTCCTAATTTGTTTAATGAATGAATTTAGAGAATCCGATATCATTTCAGGTTGGAACTCAGCACTGTTCGACTTACCTTATATAACAAAACGTTTGGAACTACTGGGTGAGAAATACGTAAACAAATTATGTTTTACTGGTGCACAGCCTCCACGTTATCGTGAATTTATGGGTAAATTTGGAACAATGTGTGTTACAGTTGAATTGTCAGGAAGACAACATCTTGATTATATGGAATTATTCAAGAAGTATGAAGTTAGTGATAGACCGTCATATAAGTTAGAGAGCATTGCTGAAGAGATATTACCAGATTTGCCTAAATTACATTATGATGGAACATTAGCTGAACTTTATCATAACGATTTTAATCACTTTATCAGGTATAATATTCGTGATACCGAAATTTTAGCAGGCTTTGAAAATGTATTAGAGTATATTAGCTTGGCTAATGTAATGGCACATTCGTCAACTTGTAAGATAAATCAAGTATTGGGAACAATTAAACTAGCTGAACAATCGATAATTAATTTTTGTCATTATGAACGTGGTAATTTAAAAGTTCCGGACTGGGAGGAAAAAGAGGATAGTAGTATTGAAGGTGCATATGTTTTATTACCACAGATAGGAATGCATTACTGGGTTTCAGACGTGGACGTGTCTAGTCTATACCCATCAACGATTAGAACTATTAATATTAGTCCAGAAACTATAATTGGTCAATTTGTAAATTTTCATATTGCCTGGCAAGAGATTTTTAAATCCAGTGAACGTGATTTGACATTAAAGTATGAAAATGGACAACTAGCCACCAAGTCAGCAACTGAATGGCGTGAATATCTATTAGATAATTTGTATAGTATATCTGCATATGGAACGGTATTTGACTTAAAACAAGCAGGAATCATACCGTCAATTTTAACATCATGGTATGCACAACGCAAAGAGTTTCAACATTTACATGAACAGTATACAAACTTAGCTGAAACAACAGATGATCCTCTATTAAAACAAGAATATAAAGATAAAGCACTATATTATGACAAACAACAATATGTACGAAAAATACAGCTAAATTCAACATATGGAGCAATGAGTAATATATTTTTTAGATTTTATGATACGAGATTAAGTGCCAGTACGACATATAGTGGTAAACAAATTTCTTTGCATCAACATCGTATAATAGGAAAGTTATTAGATGGTAATTATGATTTTACACCTCCTGTTAGCGAAGAAGAATTATTAGCATTAGATGGAAAGTTCCCATCTGAATCAATTTTAGCCGGTGATACCGATTCGTGTTATTTCTTAACACATGCTACATGTAAAGATGAGGCTATTGAGGTAGCTAAATTAGTTGCAAACAAAGCAAATAAATCTTTTCCTGAGTTTACCAAGAAAGCATTTTTAGTGACTTCAGATTATTGCACTTTTATTAAAAGTGATTGGGAAGTAATATCTGATGTTGCAATTTTTGTTAAAAAGAAAAAATATATCATGCATTTAGTTAGCATGAAAGGGCACGATGTTGATAAGATCAAGATTGCAGGATTAGACTTTAAGAAAACTACATTGCCAAAATGGGTTTCTGCAAGATTATTAACATTAATGAAAATGATATTAAATGACAATCCCGACTGGGATCAATTTGATAATCAAGTAGTAGCTTTTAAACGTGAAATTAAAGCAAATATACATGCTAAATTATCAGATACAGACCGATATACTGTTTTGGATATCGGATTGCCAATGGGAGTAAAAAAAGTTGAACATTATACAAGAGAGTTGCAATTAAGTGACAAAGTTAGAGTTCCAGGACATGTTAGAGCTTCAATTATGTGGAACGAAATGTTATCACAGTATAATGATTTGGAAAGTATAAAAATTGTATCGGGTACGAAAATCAAAGTGTATAAACTTACTAGGCCGTTTGGAAAATTTAAAAGTATTGCAGTTCCAACTGACATGACAACACTTCCTGAGTGGTTCGTTAATGATTTTGTTGATATAATAGATGTTGATGCTCAGATAGAGCATTTAATAGATAACACGTTAAATAATACATTGAAAGCTATGGGACGAAAAGCTGGAACGGAATTAAGTTTGTTATTTAATGAATCTTTCAATGTAACTACGAGACGAGGCAGAAAATGAAATTAAGTAAGGAAAACGTGCAATCAATATTAAATGCATTAGAAATTGCACAGTTAGTAAATATCGATCAAATCTTATTAACACCAGATAGCATTGGAGGTGTTGCAGCTGATATGTCAGCGGTAGTAAGGGGAATGATTGATAATTCTTTTCTTGGCGAATATGACGTGGGAATTAATAGACCTAATATTTTACTATCCAGAGCAAATTTATGCATTAATGATACAAAATTTTCTGCTGAATGTGAAGTAGATGATGCCAATAAAATGATAGCTAGAATAACATTTAAATCATCATCAACTAAAGTTGAGTATCGGTGTGGAAATCCTGATAGTATTTCCATTGCAAACAATATAACAAATCAGCCCAAGATGTTTGTAACATTAACAGATGAACTAATTGACCATCTACAAAAGGGACAATCAGCTATGGGATCTGAAATTGTACGTATAGGGATAGATCATACCGGTACTGGATATTTAGAATTTGCAGATTTAAACAAAGATTTATGTACAATGGATATCTTGGTATCATATGCTAATCACGAGGAAGATGAAGGATCTAGCATTAGTTTTAATTATTCTTGTAAGTTACTTACATCTGTGTTAAAAAAGGCATTAAAAAATAATACAGAACAAATAATGATAGGGACAAGAGGGCTTATGGAAATCACAATTAACGATATTACTATTATTTTAACACCAAAGGTATAATTATGCTAAACAAAATTAAACAATACGTTATTAAATTTTTCAAACACAGAAGTAAGGCTCCATGGGTTAGTTTCGAATCGTATGAAATGGAAGGTGATCAACTAAAAATTGAATTAGATTGGAATGATGCGTTTGTTGATTTATTGCGATCAACGGGATATGTAGGAGCATCCGACGAGGTAATCGTTCGTAAATGGATGTCATATATGTCTGATAAAATTCAACAAGATATGGGAAATATGCCAGATTTTGAATAAGGAAAGTAAACAATGAGTTTTTTTGAATTGAAGAATAGAAATACCGTAAAAGAACAAACGGACTATTTGCTTTTTGATGCTTCTAACATAATTTATAGAACTTTTTCAGCATTGAATGCTACATCAACAGATAGCAGTGAAGATGTTACAACTGGATTTATGCATCATACATTATTAACAGTAATGCATAAGTATTACAAATTATACAACCCTAATAAGATTATATTAGTTTTTGATCGTCCTAATTGGAGAAAGGATTATACTACTGATTCTGAAATGTGTGTATCAGGCAAAATATATAAAGGACATCGTAGACTGAATTTTACGGCAGAACAATTGCGTCAATTTCAGTTAATGTTAGAACATATTAAAACATTTGAAGAAACATTGAGAAGTGTTACCACAATTAAATGTCTATCCGCTAATAAATTAGAAGCTGATGATTTAATTGCTGGTTTTGTTCAAAAATTTCCAGATAACCATACGGTAATTATAAGTGGTGATAAAGATTTAATACAATTACTTGTTAACGAAAATATAAAACTGATAGATCCAGCAACCGGAAAAGCTAGAGAACATACTCCAGCAGAAGCTAAATTTTTCATGTTTGAAAAGTGCTTTAGAGGTGATTCTGGTGATAATGTTTCAAGTGCATACCCGAAATTACGTTCAACAAAAATTCAACAGTCATATACTGATCCGTTTCTGTTTACTAATTTAATGAATACTGAATGGACAAATCACGAAGGCAAGAAAATGTTAGTTGAAACATTGTATGAAGAAAATCGTTTGTTAATGGATCTAACAAAACAACCAGAATGCGTGAAGAGAATAATGTACGAAACTATTGATGCTGAATTAGAACGCAATAGTAGTTTCACGTTATTTCATTTTTTGAAATATTGCGGAAAATACAAACTTGAACGTGTAAAGGAACGAATCGAGACATATGCTGAAATGCTTTCAAGATAAACAAACAGCTTAAAAAAATTATTAAATACATTCTCACGCAGTTAACATTTTGGATTTAATGTTAACTGTTTTACTTATTATAGTATAATAAGATCATGTAATAGTAGGAGAACCAATGATTAATGTAATTAAAAGAGATGGATCTAAAGTTCCATTAGATCTTAATAAAATTCACAATGTTTTAGAATGGGCATGTGAAGGTTTTAATAATGTTTCAGTTTCAGATATTGAAATTGCATCAAAATTGCAATTATATGATGGCATTAAAACAGATTCTATTCATACAACTTTAATAAAAGCTGCAGCAGATCTGATTACAACAGAGACACCAAACTATCAATACGTAGCTGCTAGGTTATTAACTATTCAGTTACGTAAGCGAGTGTTAAAACAATATATACCAATTCCAGTTTTTGATTTAGTTAAGCGCAATGTGGAGTTAGGATTGTATGATCCCAGGTTGTTAACATGGTATACGCAAGAAGAGTTTAACAGAATGGATGAATTCGTCGATCATTCACGTGATGAAAATTTTTCTTATGTCGGATTAAAGCAAGCTGAGGGAAAATACTTAGTACAAACACGACACAGCAAAAGAGTATACGAGACTCCACAGTATATGTTTCTACTAATTGCCGCTTCGTTTTGTCAAGATGATCCCAAAGATGTTAGATTAGATAATATTAAGGATCTATATAATGCATTTTCAACATTTGATATTACACTACCTACACCAATCATGGCAGGACTTAGAACACCGCAGTATCAGTACTCAAGCTGTACTGTAATAGATGTAGATGATACATTACCAAGTATTTCCGCTGCATCAGCAGCAATCGTAAAGTATGTGGCACAAAAAGCTGGAATTGGTTTAAATGGTGGTAGAATTAGAGCTGAAGGTTCTAAGATTAGAGATGGACATGCCGTGCATACAGGTGTAACACCATTTTATAGATTATTCGAATCATCAGTAAAATCGTGTTCACAAGGTGGTGTCAGAAATGGCAGTGCAACACTTCACGTTGTTGCATGGCATTTGGAAATTATGGATATTTTACCATTAAAAAATAACCAGGGCACGTCTGATAATAGAGTAAGAAGTATTGATTATTCTTTACAGTTAAATGGCTACATGTATCAACGATTAATCAATAATCAGAATATTACTTTATTTTCACCACATGAAGTACCTGATTTGTACCAAGCATATTTCATGGATCAAGTATTATTCGCAGAATTGTATGAAAAATATGAACGAAGTCATAAAGTCAGAAAAAGTGTTGTAACAGCATCTGAATTATTTGCATTATTCATTTCTGAAAGAGCACAAACTGGCAGATGGTATCTTATGAATGTAGATCATTGCAATACACATAGTGCTTTTGATGAAACTAAAGCTCCGATCTATTTGTCTAATCTATGTCAAGAAATTACACTTCCAACAAAACCTTTAAGTGATATAAATGATGGTGCAACAATGAGAATGATTGCTGTGGATGGTGAAGATTATGAGGCGTTTAGAGTATATGATGCCCAACATCCATCATACTTACCATATAACTGGGGTAATAAATTTGAGGAGAGTAATTAATGGGTAATCAACTTTTTGAAATCGTACAGGAACATGGTTGTATTGAAGGTAAACATGTAATGATACGTAAAGTGGAAGATAAGCATCCGGCTGAAATAGCCTTATGCACATTAGGTGCATATAATTTAGGCAAGGTAAAACATTTTTGTGATTTAGAAAAAATGGCAACATTACTTGTAACTTCGTTGGATAAGTTATTTGATTTGCAGGAATATCCTGTTTTAGCAGCAGAAATTGCTACTAAAAATAGAAGAACGCTGGGAATTGGTGTAATTAATTATGCTTATTTCTTAGCAGCAAGAGGTTTGAAATATACAGATGACGAAGCATTAAAAGTTACACATGAACTATTTGAAGCAATTCAATTTTATTCTTTAAAGGCATCAAATGAGTTGGCAAAGAAAAAAGGACCATGTCCACTATTTGGGGATACCAAATATGCTCAAGGTATTTTACCAATTGATACATATAAGAAAGCAGTTGACGAAATTATTACAACACCACTTCTCTTGGATTGGGAAAGTTTAAGAACTGATATTTTAAAATATGGTTTAAGAAATAGTACATTAACATCATTGATGCCTAGCGAGACTTCATCGCAGATCTCAAATGCAACAAATGGTATTGAACCGCCTAGATCATTTGTTAGTATTAAGGGAAGTAAAAATGGTGGATTAATGCCACAAGTAGTTCCAGAATATAATAAATTAAAACACAAGTATCAATTATTGTGGGATGATCCAACATTGATGCGAAGTTATATTAAACTTGTAGCAATTATGCAAAAATTCGTAGATCAAAGTATATCAGCAAATTTAAGTTACAATCCTGAACATTATTCTGATGGAAAAGTTCCTTTATCAGTATTACAGATGGATTTATTACTCTGTTACAAATACGGTTTAAAAACGTTATACTATCACAACACGTATGATGGTAAATTGGATAGTGTTGAACAATCAGATTGTGAAAGTGGTGCTTGCAAAATATAGGAGATAATATACATGAATATGGATTTTGGTGGTAGAGTTACAAAAGAAAATACAAATACACGTGATGTACATGGGATTTACAATGCTAATAATGAAGATATCAGATCGGAAGAAATTAAGCGTGTGACTGATAAACGAATGCCCTCATCTACAGAACTAGAAACATCAGAAACATCAGAAACAATAAATGCCAACGCATCAACAGCAAATACATCCATGAATACAGGTAATATTAATTTGTCACTAAATCCTGAATATAATAACGTTACACAAGTAGTAGGACCAACTAACACAATGAAGACTGTTGTGTTCTGTAAATTATTGTTCGAGGGAATCCATAATTGGCCTACTTGTAACATTCCAGAGGTGGAGTATTTAAAACACCCACATCGACATATATTTCATATTACATGTGAAGTAAATGTTTTGCATAATGACAGAGACAAAGAATTTATCGTATTGAAACATGACGTTGAAGCATTTTTAAAACGTCAGTTTCCTAGCGGTAATTTAGGATCTACAAGTTGTGAACAGTTAGCTCAAATGTTAATGAGTAAGTTTGATTTAGACATGTGTGAAGTATCTGAAGATGGTGAAAATGGTGCTAGAGTTACTAAAACTAATATAGCAAATAATATACCTATTCCCATTACTTATCCTCCAATAAATCCCTTTAATCCCGTAACTCCCGTAACTCCATTAAATCCATGGAATGTTTGGTGTTCAGATCCGCTTCATACACAGGGGATTAATGGATATAATGTGGAGACAAGTACTAATACTGTTCCTCTGAAATAGATTTAAAATACATACTCGTTTGCACACCTCACGTAATAAATAATGTATATTGTTATGCGTGAGGCTTTTTATGAAATGTCTGCCAACTTTTACACAATTTTTAAAACATTGGGCTAAGTTTATTTTCTTAGCAATTATACTTATAATTGGAAGCTTGTTAATTGGTACTATAGGGTATCATGTGTATGGTAAACTGAGTTGGTTAGAATCAGCATTAAATGCATCTATGATTTTAACTGGTATGGGACCTGTTGATACAATGACCACTGATTCAGCAAAAATTTTCGCAATACTATATGCAATATATAGCGCTGTTGCATTTCTGGGGTTTATAGGTGTATTTTTTTATCCAGTATTTAAAAGAGTAATACATCACTTTCATTTAGAAGTATATGGCGATCAAATTGACACAATTAATCAAATTGATAGTTCCGAAAGAGTACGTTAAAAGTAAAATACAAAACCATTATTAGACCTAGTATATCTTGTTGTAATTCCTCGTTGTAATTCCTCGTTATATTTTATATGATAATATTATTAAAAATTATCGGAGAATTATATGTGCACGTATAAAACAATTTATTCCAATCATGCCACAGAATATAAACTGTTGCCAGACAAATATGTATATTATGGTTACAAAAATGGAACAGTGGTGTATGTTGGATTTGATTCAACGCAAGCACGTGAAAATGGTAATATTGTAGAAAAAATTACAAACCCAGAATTTACAGAAATCAAAAATCATAATGATAATATTGAGAGTATGATAATGCGGGAATGGTATTCTACATTGCTAGCAAATGCGTTAAGTAGTTATCACATGATTAATGAACTCATTTTCAATAATTGTTATGAATATGCATATGAACGTGGACATTCAAGTGGTTATTGCGAAGTTGAACTCTTTTTAAGTGAAACATTAGATTTTGTTGCAAAATGTCTTAATGATCAAAGTAAAAATTGATGAATTATCAATCTCTGGCAGAACAAAATTTAATATTTTCGACGGTAACGGGATCTATTGCTTACGGCACAAATATCGTCACATCAGATTGTGATATTAGAGGTATTTTTATTGGTAACCCAATTAATATACTTACTCCTTTTTATAGTGTGGAGCAAGTAGAGTATTCTGAAACAGATACTGTGTTTTACGAACTCAGAAAATTCATTAAACTAGTTACAGAACAAAATCCTAATATATTGGAATTGTTGTGGGTTGACGAACGACACATAATTAATGACACTCCATGGTATTGGGAGTTTCTTCGTAGCAAACGTAATGTTTTACTATCAAGTAAAGCAAGACATACGTTTGCGGGATATGGACATGCACAATTAAAACGACTTGAAACATCGATGAAAACTATAGGACACACTAATAAGACTAATCAACAACGTATTGAATTGTGTAATACTTTTGGATATGATACGAAATATGCTATGCATTTAATACGTTTATTCAGAATGGGTATTGAAATTTTACAAGATGGGATTGTTCAAGTAAATCGGCCTGATGCTAGTTTTCTATTAGATATAAGAAATGGAAAATATACATTTCTTGAAATCAAAGAAATGGCAGAAGAGTTAGAAAATGAAATACAAACTATGAAAACAGATTTACCACACTCAATCGATATTGAATATGTTAGTGAGCTAATGATTATGTTATATAAAGAGTTTTGGATCACAAAAAACTTATTATAAATTAACTCTTGTAATTTTTTTTTATTAATGATATAATATTTCGGTAAATTTTTCACTTCAAGAGGAAACCATAATGAAGACAAATACACCAAATACAATCAACATGATTAAACAAGTTGGCAATGTTCCACTTACTCACAACGGTGCATTTGCTTCTAAAATCGGAGCTGAAGAACAGCTTCGTAGGTCAGTAATGACGTGTATGTTGTGGGAAAAAACCTTTTACGAAGATGGAGTAGAAATTGCAACGCGTATTGCAACTCTGGTTGAACAAGTTGATCCAGAGCGTGTAGTACAAATTGCGGTAGAAGCACGTAATATTATGGGACTTCGTCATGTTCCTTTATGGATTATTGTTGCTATGGTTAAGCTTCCTACCCATAAAATGTACGTTAAAAACTTGATTGCTGAAGTGATTCAGCGCCCAGACGAGATTACGGAGTTAATGGCTCTATACTGGAAAAATGGTCGCACACCAATTGCGTCCAGTCTTAAAAAAGGGTTGTCTCTCGCGTTTAACAAATTTAGTGAATACCAGCTGGCAAAGTATGATCGTGATGGCGCAATTAAATTGCGAGATGTAATGTTTATGGTTCATGCTAAGCCGAATGATCTGGAAAATCCAAACGTAAAGTGGACTAAGCACGAACGTAACAATTTAAGTTTGGTAAAGGTACCAAGTGCCAAAGAACGTTTATTCAAGAAAGTAGTAGATCGTTCTTTAACTATTCCCGATACTTGGGAAGTACAGTTATCAAGTGGTGCTAATAAGAAGGAAACATTTGAACGATTGATGAAAGAAAATAAGCTTGGTGCTCTAGCATTATTGCGTAATATGCGTAATATGATGGAAGCAAAAGTAAATCAAACTTTAATTGCTGAATACTTGGATCGTGTAAACGTTGAACGTATCTTACCTTTTCAGTTTATTGCAGCAAGTAAATTTTGTAATGATCCTGGTATTATTCAAAGTTTGGAACAAGCAATGTTTCGTGGAATTGCTGAATCAGGACTGTCGTTTAATGGACATACTACCCTAGTAATTGATATTTCGGGAAGTATGTTTACAACTCTTTCACAAAAATCTCAGATGCAACGTTTTGATGCAGCTGCTGGTTTGGCAGTATATTTTGCAGAAGTATGTCCAAAATTAGCAATTTATACATTCTCAGGAAAAGAAGTGCAAGTACCAGTGATTCACGGTCTAACTTTGGTTGACGCATTAAATCAAAGTCAAGGACACGGTACCACAAATTTGCAATCTTCTTTATTAGGAATTAAGAATGCACATCAAAGCCGTCATATTACTACTAATCGGTTAATTGTAATTACCGATGAACAGTCAAATGATGGTGTTATTGATGGGTTTGGGACTGATTACAATTATGTAATTAACGTAGCACCGTATAAAAATGGTGTTGGTTATCCCAATAAAGGATGGACTCATATCGATGGATGGTCTGATCAAATTCTGAAGTTTATCAAGTTGTTAGAAGACACAACAAGCAATGATATGTAATTAGTATGTTTTTAAATATGGGGCCAGGTACGTGTATACCTGGCCCCAATTTTATTATACACTCTATTGACTATGATTGTCATTATCATATATAATTAGATATGAATTAGAAATAGGATATAAAAATGTCACATAAAATTTTTACAACAGATCAAATTGACTTCATTAAAGAGCCTTTATTTTTTGGTACTGGTGTTAATATTGCAAGATATGATACACAGCATTATCCCATTTTTGAGAAAATAACTCAAACTCAACTAGGATTCTTTTGGAGACCGGAAGAAATTAATTTAACAAAAGATGTAAGAGACTTTAAAAAGTTAAATGAATCAGAAAAACATATATTCTTATCAAATATTAAATATCAAATACTTTTAGATTCTGTACAGGGACGAAGCCCCTTTATCGGGCTTTTACCACATGTTACGGTTCCGGAATTAGAAGTATGTATTGGTGCCTGGGGTTTTTTTGAACAAATACACTCAAGATCGTACACGTATATTATAAGAACTGTATTTTCACAATCAAGTAGTGTATTTGACAGTATTTTGGATATTCCAGAAATAGTAACAAGAGCTGTTGCAGTCACTAAATATTATGATGATTTTATAGAATACACAAGAACGTTAACCAACACACACAATTTTAACACTGATCCACAATTGTATAGATTGTTAATAAAAATGTTAGTTTCCATTTATATTTTAGAAGGTATTAGGTTTTATGTTTCTTTTGCATGTTCTTTTGCATTTGGGGAAAATGAGCTAATGGAAGGTAACGCTAAAATTTTAGCGTTAATTGCAAGAGATGAAAATATTCATTTATCCATTACATCTAATATAATCAAGATAATGAAAACTGACAATGAGTTATTTTTAAATATATACCAAGAACTTGAATCTGAAATTATTGAAATGTTTAGAGTAGCTTCCGATCAAGAAAAGGAATGGGCACGTTATTTATTTAGGGATGGATCGATTATTGGGCTTAATGAAAAACTGTTAGCTGAATATGTAGATTATATTGTTTGTATTAGAATGAAAACACTAGGATTTAAACCACTAGTAAATCAAACAATTAATCCTTTATCGTGGATGTCTAAATGGTTAAACTCAAAGAATAAACAACCAGCATTACAAGAAACAGAACAAGAATCATATTTAATAGGTGCAATTAACATGGATATAGATAATAATGCATTAAATGGGTTTGAATTATAATTTTATCAATAGAGGATATTAGCCAATGATAGTAGTATATGTAAAGAACGATAATTTTGAAGTAGCGTTACGTAAATTTAAAAAATTAGTTAAAAAAGAACACATTATTGAACAAGTTAGAGATAATCAAGAATATGTAAAACCATCAGAAGAAAAACGATTAGAATACAAACGACAAGTAAATTTGCAGAAGAAAAAACAAAAGAAAACTACATAGGAGATAGTAAAATGTATACGGCAATATCACACATCGATGCAAAAAAGAAAATTAAAAACGATACATCGATAATTATATTTGACACCAGAACTGCATTAGAGTTTAGAGATCATCAACTTCCAAATTCAGTAAATGTATCTATGTTTAATATAAGTGATTATGCTAAGTATAATAATCAATCCATTTTAGTTGTAGGTAATGACAAAAGTAAACACGTGCTCCAAAGTATTATATCATTTTTAATGTCAGCAAAATTCAAGAAAATATTTGTTTTAAATAGTAGCGTTGATACGTGGTTTGATATTAATTCACAACCACATAAGACCATAAATAGTATCATGAGAAATAAAAAATCTCATGGGGAACGGAGAAGAAAAACAACACAACATTCTCCAGAAGTATTAATTAAGAAAAGGATTAACGTTGAAAGTCCGACTTAACAATAATAATAAACTGTAGGATATTGAAGGCAAAGTCTATCGATAGACTTTGCCTTACTTTTTATGGGGAATTTACTATGGCAAAACGTCAACAAGTATTTAAAAAAAGAATACATCATAATAAAATAGACCAGCTAATCGAATTAAATAATAATATAATAAGCATAACTGAAGGACCTAGAATGAAAAAATGGAGTATTCATGATATGATTAGAATACAGCCAATGACAGAAAATCAAGAAAATGTATTTAATGCATATAGAGATGGACAACATATTTGCATGAGTGGATCAGCTGGTACTGGTAAGACTTTTTTAAGTTTATATTTAGCGTTTGAAGAGTTGTTAAGTAAAGATCCTATGTATACTAAAATTATAATTGTAAGATCTACTGTTGCAACACGAGATATGGGATTTATGCCTGGTGATTTAGATGAAAAGATTTCACTTTATGAATTACCATATAAAGATTCCTTACAACAGCTGTTTAAGGGAAGAGGATCTACTTATGATGATATGAAAAAAGCAGGAATTTTACAGTTTGTCAGTACCTCTTATATCAGAGGGTTGACATGGGACAATACGTGTGTAATAGTCGATGAAGCACAAAATATGACATTTCATGAGTTGAATTCAATTATTACACGTATAGGGGAAAATTCCAGAATTATCATAAATGGTGATGTACGGCAAAATGATTTAAAAGAAACAGGAAAAGAAAGATCAGGGTTAAGTAAGTGTGTTGACATTCTAAAACAATTACAAGTTTTTACTGAAGTTACTTTTACACATGATGACATCGTTAGAAGCAAATTTGTCAAAGACTGGATCATAATGACAGATAAGTTGGGATATTAAAAATGGGGGCTTCCAAGCCCCCATTTTATTTCCGATGCATTAACAGAATTTGATTTTCTATTTCGAGTGATTGTATTTTAAGTTCATCATTATTTAAACGACTATCAAGAGCAGATATTTCCTTTCCTTGTATTTCTTGTTGTGTTCGATATGCTGTCAGTTTTGTAGACAAATCATCAATTTTAGCACTATACAATCCCCACGCGCCCATTACAGAAACTGTAATTAACACAATAACAACCAAATCTCGCATTGGGACATATAAGTGACGAGTTGATACAATATCAGGAATAGACGTAACGTGCGTAGTTTCAGATATATGTTCTTTATCTGGTAGTTCCCCAGTTTCATCAATAGGTTGTGATAATTCCATATCCATACATTATCTCCTTTAGCAATATTGTATTTATTATTTATGTCCTTTATAAATATATGTATGCATATGAGAGGGATAATATAATGTATCGAAAGTTTGTCAGGTACTTATTTAATTACAACAAAATAATAGAAATGTCACAAACTTGTGCAATATTTTGGGGTACTCGGGCATTAATGATTACGATACTAGGTACCATTGTGGGATTGGGTATATTCTCAATACAAATCTCAACTAATCCTCAAATATCGGCACAGCATACTCCATTAATAATAATACTGAGTTCGGATAATACTTCAAAAAATAATTCAAATGATATTTTAAATGCAAAACACATAAACGGAGATAAACACTAATGTTCGAAATAATATTATCACATCTTGTTCTTACAATGGATATTCTTACTGGTATAGCACTAGTATGGGGAATTACACTGTTAACTATAACATTTTCAATAATTCAAACTTTGCGACATAATTTAAAAGTAAGTAAAACAGCACGTGTATTACTAAACACAACATCAACACCATTAATGTTATTATTTGGATCGTTAACAACCTGCGTGACAGCTATAATAATTGGAAGCATTTTTGTAAGTATTGATGTTTTGATTATACAGTTATTGCTGTTAAATTTGGGGATTTTAGTATATTTAACAGATTGGTTATTATCACTAGGAGAGATATATCATTTAATGTTTACTCCACAAAAGATAGTAAAAACGTTAGTAATAGATGATAGGGAACATAAAAACGTTGTTCATTTATTGGTACACAATTCGTAACATATAGTTGATTAATATATCATATCAAGGTAAATTATCCTAATGATTTTAAACCTGATTAACATGATAAGAAGGAGTCTACATGTCTCTATATGATTTAGAGTATCAATCTCTGATTAACAGAGTGATATCAAATGGAATAACAAAAACTGATAGAACAAATACTGGGACAATTAGTACGTTTGGAGAAATGGTCAAGTTTAAATTAACAAATGTGGCAGAAAACACATACTCTCTACCGTTGTTAACAACGAAACGTATTCACTTTAAAAGTGTCTTAACAGAATTATTGTGGTTCATTCGAGGTGATTCAAATATTCAGTTTTTGCAAGATAATAATGTGACTATTTGGAATGAATGGGTAAAAGATGATAACACTATTGGACCTGGATATCCCACGCAGTGGAGAAAGTGGCAAGATGGGAATAACACATTTGATCAATTAGCAACAGCAATTGAAACTATTAAAACTACACCCAATAGTAGACGTATAATTGTTAATTCCTGGAATGTTGGAAAATTGTCAGAAATGGCATTAGTTCCTTGTCACTTTTCTTTTCAATTTAACGTTACCCAGAATGGTGAACTTGATATTATGTGGAACCAGAGATCGGTAGATGTCTTTTTGGGATTACCATTTAACATTGCATCATATGCAATATTATTAATTATTGTTGCTAATATAACAAATTTAACACCAAGAATGGTAATAGGTTCACTCGGTGATACTCACATATATACAAATCACATGAATCAAATACATCAGCAACTACGAAATGATGTTTTAATGTATAATGCTCCATCTCTACAAGTGTCAAGGAGACTAACTAACATCGATGATGTAAAATTGGAAGATTTTAAATTAATTGATTATAAGTCGTATGGACGCATTCCTGCCCCTGTTGCTGTGTAAATTACCAACAGTTTAAAAGTTTTAAAAAATAAGTGATAATCTTTTAATAAGATCTTAATTTGGAGTAAAAATGAATACCAACATTGATACTAACATGCTGGATACTTATCCAATTGAAGAATTATTAACACTGTTAAAATCAGCCGATCAAGCATACTTCAATAACGAAGAAACAGCTGTAATTATCAGCGATGCATTGTATGACACTATTAAGTTCTTTTGTAGACATAAAGATCCCCACAATCCCTACTTTAAAACTATTGGTGCAACACCAATAGTTGGATCAGAAATGGTAAAATTACCTTGTCCGATGGGATCATTAGATCAAGAATATACACAGGACGATTTAAATAATTGGTTTAATCAAAATCATGCTGATTCATATGTTCTTACATCTAAATTAGATGGTATATCATTGTTATTGGTATATCGTAGTGGTGAATTAGTTGCTGGATATACAAGAGGTGACGGTTATAACGGTTTAGATATTACACGACATTTAGCACATATGTACATTCCACGCAGTATCAATCTGCCGGGTGAAGTATTAATTAGAGCCGAAGCGATTATTCCAGTAGAAGTATTTAATAATAATCATAAAACACAATACAAAACACCACGCAGTGCGGTATCAGGTGTAATGAAATCACATACTTCCAATAAAGACGTATTAGCTAATATTAGCATCATTGCTTATGAAATTATGAATAATCACACACTTGATAAGATTGATGTATTAAATTGCCTAATGGGGCTTGGATTTGATGTACCAAGATATTTAGTAATTTCCAATCAATTCATTAATGTCAATACATTAGAAAAATGGATTGAAAATGACAATGATACGTATAAGTATGAAGTTGATGGGGTTGTAATCGAAATTAACAACTATAAAATTCGTGAACAAGTTACACAAGAACATAATGATAGTATCAATCCAGGGTACGCTCGTAAATTTAAAATTCTGAATGAATCACAAGTAAAAGAAGTAACAGTTCTGGAAGTAGTGTTACAGATATCCAAGACAAACTACATTAAACCGAGAGTGGTTATTGAACCAGTTGAATTATATGGTACAACGGTGACGTTTTTTAATGGCTTTAATGCAGCATATGTAAATGAAAATAAAATTGGTCCAGGATCAGTATTACGTGTTACGAAAGCTGGAACAGTAATTCCGTATATCTTAAATGCTGTATCGCCATCTACAGTTGAGAACTATGATCAGTGGTTTCAAGAAACATTTGATGAATTTGGTGAATGGCATTGGTCTGAAAATCACGTCGATGCGATACTTAATGAATCATCAAGTGATTCAATAATTCGTCAGATGGTTAGCTTCTTTGATTCAGTTAATGCACCGCAACTTGGTATAGGTAATTGTACTAAATTATACAATGCTGGATTTATTTCAGTACTAATGATTATTGGTGCCACACGTGCAGAACTTTGTAGAGTTATCGGAGAAAATGGTAATTTAATTTTCGATGGTTTAATCCAGGCTTTTGAAAACATAACTACACCAAAGTTAATGGGTGCTTCTGGTGTATTTGGTCGTGGAATTGGGGTAAGGAAGGCCACAGCATTGTGTAAACATTTGGGGACAGATGTAGGTAAGTTTACAATTCAAGCCATACTGTCGGTAGAAGGATTTCGAATTAAAACAGCATCCAAAGTTGTTGCGGGTATAGAAGATTGGAAGAATTTTAAAGAACAATTCTTATTGTTTCATGCAATAAATGATCAACAACAATTAGGCACTAAATGGGCTGGGAAACATATTGTGTTTACCGGGTTTCGAAATGCTGAATGGGAAGAAGTTATAACTTCCGAAGGTGGGACAATTCAAAGTAGTGTATCCACGAAAACAGATTTTGTTGTATGTAAAGACCCAAATCAGAAAACGGGAAAACTTGATAAAGCTAGACAGTTACATGTACGAATTATTAGTGTTTCAGAATTTGAACAAATGTTATAAACCATTCAACAATTATTAAAAGCAACAGTACAAAATATATAACTAATTATGTACTGTTGCTTTTTTTGTAATATAGAATATAATAACATTTAGTTGAATATGCTAGTATAATTAAACAACTAAATAGATTTTTTACATATAACAGGAAGGGCGTTATGGATTTAACTAATCACCTCATGAGAAAAAGATCAATGAAAAATAAAATTTTGGATGATGCATCATTTGATTTAAACGATGGTAAAATTATGTATAAAACACCTGTATCAATTACAGATATCCATGTATACTTAGTTGAACCATTGGAAGATCCATTAGTATATGTTGACGTATTAAACGAGTTGCACAATGCAGGGCCAGATGATGTATTTCATTTTCATATTAATAATCCTGGTGGTGATGTTATGATTGGAATTCAACTAATCAATGCAATGAAGAACTCCAAAGCAACAACCGTTACATATTTGGAATCGTTTGTAGCATCGATGTCTGCAATTATTTTCATGTGTGGTGATATCAAAGTTGTGAATGATGATGGTTTGTTAATGTTTCATAATTTTTCAGGAGCAATTTTTGGAAAGGGACATGAACAGCGATCGCAGTTACTCGCAACAACTGATTGGTTTTTAGATATGATTAGGAATAATTGTATGCCATTTTTAACAGAGAATGAAATAACAAGAATAGAACGTGGTGAAGATTTGTATATTAACTCAAAAGAAACAAGAACTAGACTAGATCAATTAGAGTTGGTGAAACAAGCAAAACAAAAACATGGTGATCAATGATAGATTATTGTTCAATTAAAGAAAATACTAAAAAGACATTTATTAATCAACCTTATAACATTGAGGTCGTATTAGATGATCACATTCACCCAGATGTTAAGAATGATTATATTAATTGGTTAACTGTTGAGAGTATAACGTGCCCAGTTTGGAATGCACAACCAAAGACAAAATGTTCGTACTTTTATGACTTTGTCACGTGGTTAGAAATGCAGATACATAAACAATTATTAGATTCAGAACTATTAGAAGTAACAGAAGTAACAGAAGTAACAGAAGTAACAGAAGTAACAGAAAACACAGAAAATTTGGAATAATTTCATTTTTATTCTTTAATCGGAATTGCGTATAATTAATATACTGATTTCGATTAGAGATTGAATATGAAAAATCTACAAGTATCTGCAAAAATTATCAGTGCTATCTTCGTCGGTTCAATTACAGCAGTGTGGTTGGGACATCAACCAATTAATCACGTATGTCATGTGAAGATAAAATCAGTGTATAAACAAACTTACACTCATCAACAAGCAAATAAACAAGCAAATAAACAAGCAGATAAATTTAGATATGTTAATCAAGTATCAAATGTTGCACATTTTATTTCGGCTAATTGGAAGTTACCATTAGCGAAAGCAACTGTAATTACGCAAAATGTTTTATATTTTAGTAAGTTACGTCATCTTTCACCATCATTGGTATTTGGTGTAATTTCAACAGAATCGTCATTCGACCAATATGCATACAGTAACAGAGGTGCAGTTGGATTGATGCAAGGTTACCCAACTGCACATTGGAAATATGTTACACAACATAATTTAATTGGTGCTAATTACAAACATTTATTTAACATTGCGGATAACATTCAATTTGGTACGTATGTACTGCAAAAATATATGAAGTACAAAACTAGTGCAGATGTTTTATCTCATTATTTTGGTATATGTAATTTTGATAGTACGTATGTAACACGAGTTATTAAATACCAGAAACAATTTCAAAAGGTATTATTACACACGTAAGTTTTATTGCAGATTCCGAAATAATACTGTACAATAATGTTAGTTAGTATTATTTCGGAGAAAACATGATTTTCAAATTGTATAGTTGGATATTTTTATTTATTTTTACAGGATTGTTGTTGCCAGTAACTGCTTCGGCAATGTCCCCAGTGACAGCAAGTAGTGTAGCTACTGCAGCTATAGTTACAGAAGCAGCACTAGCTGCAAATAATACACACACTAATGCATACCAAAATATTAGTCCAATAGATTTGCAAATATTAATTGCACATGGACGTCCTAAAATTGCATTACAAGCACTTATCCCCCTGGTTAAATCCGAACCAAATAATCAAGTAGCTTTGTATTTAATAGCTGAAGCATACGATACAATAGGTGATACCGCTAATGCAAAAAAGTATATGAGTAAGTTACTACAACTTAATCCAAAACCAGCATTTGCAAATCGTCATGATTTGAATTTGCTAGCAACCAAGCTGGGGTTAAAAACAGGATATCAACGTGATTCTATACAAGCAAGAGATACATTTATTGTTACTGCTCTAATGTTATTAGGAATTATTGCGTTAGTAGTATTTGCATTCTTTATAATTACTTTATATATGAATCACAAATATAGTATGGCTCTTAAACAGAAGTTAACAGAATTGCTAGGCAGTATTTCTGATATTCAAAGTGAGATTAAAACTAAAAAATTATTAGGTTCAGCTAATGGTACTGATATTAGCAAATATAGTAGTGCTGAATTAACAGCAATAGAATATATTAAAGCAATTAATGCTCAGATGAATACACTTACTTATTTTGCAAGTAGAAGAACACATGAAGATAAGTATCAAACACTAGAGAGTAAAGTAAACTATTTAAAATCAACAGTATTCAATGATTCTGTTACTTTAAAATCAGAGCTTAAAGTTAATAACAACTCTGAGGATGCATCGTATAATAGTAAATCAACATATAGCAATGCAGCATCTGCTTGTAATACAAATACACTATTTGAATATCACAATCGTCCCAGTCAAACTACAATTATTAATAATAACGACAACCAATCTGGTCTTATGTCAGGATTGGAAACGGGTGTTGGATTAGTAGTTGGTGAAACGTTAATGGATGATTTACTGGATAGAAACACAAGTAATACTGACAATGGGTTTAGAAACTCAAACTCAAACTCAAACTCAAACTCAAACTTGAACTCAAATTCTGGTTCAAACGATGGATTGAATAATTCAAATTCTGGTTCAAACGATGGATTTAGTGGATCTAATTCAAATTCTGGTTCAAACGATGGATTTAGTGGATCTAATTCAAATTCAGGTTCAAATGATGGTTTTTAGTGGTTTTTGTTTAAGTAGTATTATTAATTAACCAAGGAGTTAGTAATGTCAATAATGAATAGATTAGTCAATATTGTAACAGGTAAAGTCAATACAGCATTGGATGCGGTAGAAAATCCGGCTGAAATGTTGGATTTAAGTGTTGAGAAATTAAACGAACAACTACATACAGCAAAAGCTGGTTTAGCAGAAGTAATGTCACAAAGTTCACAACTTGAAATGCAAATAAAAGCAGCACAAGATAAGAGTAATGAATATAGCAAATCAGCACAGTTAGCAGTTGAAAAAGGTATGGATGATTTAGCTCGACAGCTTCTTACTGAAGCGCAAAAATCTACCGAAACAGTTAATAGATTACAAGATTCTTTAACTTGGATTACTACACAAGAAACACAGATGAAACAAGCAGTAGCAAATATTGACAAAAAGTTGAGTGATCTCAGGACAAATGCTGAAGTATTAAAAGCACAGCATAGTGTTGCTGTAACGGAAACAAGAGTATCAGCGATGCTATCAGGTATTGGTGATAATGGAACGAGTGATATGCTACAGCGTGCTCAAGATAAGGTTCAAAAAGAGCAAGCAAAGGCAAAAGCATATGGTGATATCAGTAACCAATCAACATCTTTGGAAGATCAGGTCAAAGCATTAAATCAAACCTCATCAATTGAAGATGAACTGGCTTCGTTGAAAGCTAAAGTTAATCAAACAACGGTATAGTAACAGTTGTCATTATAAATAACACCAATCGAAAAGTCTTCGATTGGTGTTTTATTGAAAAATATGAAAACGACATAAAATTAGTAGAAGTATATACCAACAATACAACAAAACCAAAATATGTAACACCGGTAACTACAACACATTATGTTGAACCAAGAGACTCACACTCAGCACGAGATGCAATAGAACGTTTTATGTTCAAATCCAATTTGAACAGAGCTGAAGTGGAGAAATACGTTGACAAATTTTACAAATTAATTGAAAGAAATGTGATTAAATCTAACAATAAACGTAGTGCACTTTCTTACTGGGCATATGGATCTTCATTTAATAAGTTTAAGAAAATTATAGACCAGTATGAGGAAAAATCTAAAAATGTATCGCAATTACCGACTCCAAAAAACGTAACAGATACAGGTGCACGTGTTGTTAGAACTGGAATGGGTAAAATGATACTGAAGGATACACGCTTTATAACTATTGGGGTATCACAGAAAAATACATGGAATTCATTTACAAAAATACCAGATGATAATGCATCTGACAATGATAATATATGCTATGTATATGTAAATGCAAAAAAGTTCAACCGTATATGGATTTTTAAATATCTAATTCTCAATGGTACTGACAAACTACAGCTAGTCAGTCACGGTGTAAGTGATGTTGGACACAGAACGGATAATCCAAACTCAAGAATTACTTTTGAACGTAGTACAGGAATAAGTGTTGAAGATGTCGAAAGAATGGTACAAAATCGTGCAGATACAATATTAAAGTTCGCACGAAAGGGAATATGTTAAATAATATTTTCATATTCATTTTGATTTGTTTGTTTGGAACATTTCCATATTTATTTTTTAAATAAAATAGGTATAATTATTAAATCAAACAAAACGGAGTTATGAAATGAACAATATTGGCAATGAAGAAATCAATGACGATTCTGTAACAGTTAATCAAGAAAGTATGATTGAGGAATTGTTTGGTGAAAAACAATTACGGTGGTATCAAATTGCAGCCAGAAATGCGACAGCAGAAGCTCTCAAATTGAATCCACGTGCTCGAATATTGATTCATCAACCCACTGGAGTAGGTAAAACGTTGACTGGTGGTACAATTCTTTTATCGGATGATGTACGCAAAGCAGTGATCGGTAATACAGACCGACCATTGCGAGTACTGTTCATTGCTCATCGTCATCGCTTAATGACACAAGCTGAACGTACGTATAATGCTGAAAGTGGAATTAAAACAATCACAGAGGCAAATCTAAAAGAATCACATATGTATAAAAAATCTTAAATATTTTATATTCGTTAAGGAAAAGCACTTAACTATAGTTAAGTGCTTTTCCTTTTGTAAATATAGATATTAAGAGTTGTACGGAGATATGTATATGAAATTGTATGAAATATTACTAGTTGAAGACTTTAAAACATCAAAAATTAAATTCCAACAGTAAGGTGCAACAGATCAGGATATTGATACATATATCAAAAAATTTCGAGATTTAGTACAACGTAACTTAATCAAGGGCGAAGAAAAAAACATTGATTTTTGGCAAAAGAGTGGTTGGGATAATTTTAAGAATACACTTGACAATATTGGTAATGTCAAAACAAAAACAGAAATGAAAAGAAAGAAAGGTTCTAATGCAAATGTTTTAACATTAATTAATAATGATGAATGGGAAATTTTTGTTCCACTAGACCACATGACTAGTTGCAAAGCAGGAAAACATACATCAATCCCTTGTTTTGTAAATATGTAACTATTACCTTTTGTTTTTCTCCATAATTTCGTGTATATTGTACTTAATTTCAAAAAGGAGAAACACATGAGTGCTAATGATGTTAAAGTTGAAATTTATTATCAATCAGTTTTTTCAGATATTCCAGATGAATTGGAATATGATTTAATTGTAATAGATGAGGTTCAGCACGAAGCAGCTCAAAGTTTGCAATATAAGCTCGAACAAATGGGTGACAAACCAATTATAGGTTTAACGGCTACTCCAGATCGTCCTGATGGTCTTTTATTAAAAATGGATACTATTATTGCTCCAATTTCTCGTCAGCAAGCAGTTGACGAAGGATACTTAGCACCGACAAATTTGTATAGTTTTGTTGATGGTAGTGAACGAATAAAGGGATTTATTGTTAAAGATATTCTCGAAAACTATGCTGAGAATATGGGTCAAACAATGATCTTTTTACGTACTAAAAAAGAAGTAAGAATGATTGAGGAATTTCTCATTAAAAAAGGTTATAAAGCTGTAGCAATTTTAGATCAAGCTAATCAAGATCTTGATATTTTGCTTGATGACTTCTCAAAAGGACATGTACAATTTCTTATTAATTGCAGTAAGATTGATGAGGGAATCGACGTTTCAGGTTGTCAAACAGTTTTAATTGGTAAAACATTGGGTTCAATTATTCGATTGAATCAGATTATTGGACGAGCAGCTCGTCCAGATAGTGAGTGTAATGTATATGAAATTATCAATCCACTTTCACGTAGTAACTTAGATACAACCGCAGTAGTAGGTACTCCCGAAGTTCATAAATTAGTTTTTAAGAATGATCAAGATCGTTGGACTGAAATGGAATTTAATTATACATCAGATATAATGTGAAAATTACTATTTGGTTAATTTCCAAAATTGATTGATAATTATCAAATATAGAAAGGAGATTCACAAATGCTAATTTCGTTTGTTCCAGAAAATGTAACATTTGATAAAGTATGGATTCGTCGCGTTACTACGGCAATGGGTGGGTCCATTTCGTTTTCACTGATGGATGAAGAAGGTGTAAAAGGACACGTATATCATAAGCCGTTATCAATGGCTGTTGCACGATTGTTTATTAAATTATATGAACGATCAAAGTTTCTGAAACCGGTTCCAGGTGTGATTACCATGTATGATGGATTAGTGGTAAATGCTGAATTAGCACCAATTAACTATCTGCTTGATAGCAAAGCAGATATCAATGAATGGACTCCAACAGTTGAAATTCATACAAATCAAATGTTAATGGATATGCATATCCGTCATAATCACAAATCGGAAGATTGGTTCTTTGATGGTACATTTGTGTATGCATTTAATGGCGAATTGCAAACTGAAGTAGATAATGGGCGAGCATTAGATGCTGAAGCAAAATTTAAACTCGTATCAGTTGCAGCTTATCACTTTTCACATCTGTGTTTCTCTAAACCAGAAATTAGTACTCGAACATGCTTAGCTTATCAAGCGAGTGATGGCAGCTTTGCTATTACACCACCAATTTGGACTGGTACTGGTGGGTTAGGTAATTCAAATACAAGTGATGATAATGATGCACGCGAAGAAATTGGTTTAAGAGCATCGTTTGATGGTATTGATGACGTTTTAAAGGTAAATCTCAACTGCATTTTGTATAGTGCTAAATCATTGTCAAAGGCTTTTGGATATAAAGTAACATACCCAATGGGTTTACCATTTTTAATGCTCCAACTCCGTACTGTCAATTTAGGAGCAGTACCTAAACATATTAAGTCAATGTATAGTGTTAATTTACCATTTACCCACTTTCTTGCTTGGTTAGTTGGTTTACACAATAACGTAATGACACTGGAACAGTTAATTGATATTCGACGTACCTTGAAATATTTAACAACGAAAGGTACTATTGACGTCAATTCACGTAAAGTTACATCAAACGGTAGAGAAACTATTCATATTAGTAATGTACCACTCTTTTCTATCGAGGAGCTAAAAAAACGGTATGATCAAGAGAACAAATCACAGTTTCCACAAAATTAATTTTCATATATAATTAAAACTGTGGAAAACGTTTCCACATTTTATATGGAGCAAGTGTATGACAACAGCACTGTTAGTTCGTGATGCAAAAGTGGAAGTGACGAAGTATCACACTGCCGATGGCAAAGTGTGTGCATCTATCACTGTAGATGATAAATTTCAACATGTGTTTAGCGAGAGTTCTCGAGTGTCACAATCACTTCGCTTGAGTGAAACATCTCATTTGCAGGAATACCTCATGGGTGGTAGTTATTTCTTTGTGAATGATACATTAGTTGATTTTCGTGATAAAGAGTATAAAGGCTTTATTCATGAAGATAGTTCAATTGATCAACTGATGAATGTAATTGGCTTTGACGAAATTTCCGATCAGCAACGTAGGTTGCTAAGATTGAACACTCAGGGTGAAGTTGGATTAGTAAAGAAGTGGTCAGATGTGGAATTTACTATCCCACATTATGCTCAAGGTGGAGATTTTTCATCTCGTTTACTGTATAGCTGGAATCCGTTTCATCAGCACGTTAAAGGTATTTTCCAGTTGACTCGTTTGATTTGCACAAACGGTATGATTGGAATGACGGATTTCTTGAATACGAAGGTACCATTAATCAATCGTTGGGAAGAGCATTTGCACATTGCTAATACTCAAATTCAGCGTAAGGTTGAAGAGAAAGTAATTGGTAGAATTGGTGAAATGGGAAATATTCGTGCTAATGTTGCATCTATGTTGCGAATAGCTGAACATGCAACAAAGCGGCTAGAAGATACTTTTGATCTGAGTCAACGTGGTCGCTTACAGCGGATCGCTGAGATTGCAAACCCAGTAAAATATCTCAGTGAAGTATATAACGAATCAGTATTTGAAGATAAGAATGTAGCAGCACACATGCCGTCACACATGTCTCAGTTTGATGCATGGAACTTGACAACTGAGATTATGAGTCACACTGAAGGTACTGCAAAGAGCTCTACTGGAGGTCTTCAGCGGTTGGCAAATGAGTTAATGTTCCCAACAGAAAAAGCTGATCGGCTGGTAAGTACGAATCAGGGACAGTTCGGTATTGCAATGGATGATAATAGAAGCAATGTTCCGTTATCTCCATTCTCAAGTCCTGAACGAGCATTTTTCGGATACCAACAGATTTAATTGGTGTATATTAAAACCGACCAGAAAGTTCTGGTCGGTTTTTTATTTGTGTAAATAAAATTAAGCAGAAAATAAAGAGGAAACTTCGTGAAAACGATTTTAAAAAATATTAGGACGAAAATTGAAATTAGAAATATTATCGATAATAGTGGAGATGCATGGTATAGAGTACCATTAAATTTTTATAGACATTTTCATCGTGATGGGTTAATAGGGCTAAACGGCAAAAGTAAAATTACCCCATCATATGTATATGTGCATAAAGATGATTGGGATAACTTATATAGCATATTACAATCAGATTTGAGATATGAATGTTGCATTATTAAAAATCTTACCAGGAGACTGCACGCTGTTTGCAATTCATATGCACCTTTTAACAGTAAATGGGTTACAAATTTTAATGATAATTTTTCTCAATATATTTTTAGAATGGCAAACGGACATAGAATTAAAATTAAAAATCCAGGTAAGCTTGTTTTTATTTCTGGTGTGCGTATAGAATTTGTTGATTTGGATAATATGAATGAGATAATTCGGATTCCCTATAGTGATTTATTTCACTTTTTGGATCCGAATTATCTTCAATCAATGTTTTAAAATTTATCCTCCAAAAATTAATTACTCCAAACTGCTGAAGTTTTCGGAGTTTCATTCCACTCAGCACTAACTAATGTGCAGATAGATTTCATCTTATTATTAATTACGCACGCCATCCATTCTACCAACTTTTCACTAGTAGGAACAAAATCAACGATTAAGTACCCTTCTAATACCTCAATAACTGCAGATGTTAAATTTTTATTTGCGTAATTAAATACAGAAGGATTGACAATCCAAGCATTAAAATTATCAACACTAAGATATTCAACCTTTGCCATTCGAGTGAGTTGTGAAGTCATCGCATCTCTAGTGTCAAATGTATTGATCAAATTATCAATATAATAGTTAAACATAGGATCATTAATATCAATAATAAACTTATGATCAATGTATAGATCGATTAAATCTTTAATCCACCCTGTTTCTTTAAAATCAATAACCATCGATTGTGAATTTAACTCATCATTCATACTCGCTAATGAAATGGTAAGTTTACCTTGATGTCCGTGATTATGTCTGCATTTGCATTGACAATCATCAGATGCACAGAATTCTTCACGTAGTTTTTGAACATACACGCGATGTCCATAACAAAAATCAAAAGACTTACTGATAATATGACTCATAAACATTTCTCCTCAATTTGAACGTTAATTTTACAAGATATTTTAAAAATATTCAACGAAACCCATGTTGATTTTTTTATTAATGGTAGTAAAATAATCAATGTTGTATTAAATTATTTTAGGAGAATTAAATGAATACAGAACCAGTAATGGATACGTCGAAAAATGTAGTAGTCAACAAGTTAACTCCCGAGCAGTGGAATGAATTGCTTGAAGAACATACTGTTACAGTAAGTTTTGTAAAGGCAGATGGTACAACACGTGTTATGATGGCTTCACGTCAGAAAGGTATTATTGCTGAAGCGGAAAGTCGTCGTTCAGGTAGTACAATGTCAACTATTAGTTGGCCAGAGTATCAGATTCGGTGTATTGACGTTACACTTATGGAATGGCGTAGTTTTGTTGCTGACCGTGTAATTAGTTATACAATTGAAGACTGATACAAAAAAGTCAATCAATAATGATATTTTCAATTGGGCATTCTAATAGAACGATTGGAGATTTCATCGAATTAATACATACTTACCACCTTGAGCATATAGTTGATGTTCGAGGTGGTAATTTTATAGGTTCAAAAACATTTCCGCATTTCAATAAAGCCAATCTCAACAAAGTCTTACCTGACGTGGGTGTTAAATATACACATATTGGATTTTTAGGAGGTAAAAGACCAAAAATACCAACCGTTAACGATTCATTAAATGGAAGTTGGACAGTTGATGCATTTAAAAATTATGCCGATTATGCATATGAATCGAATGATTTTCAACTTGGTTTACATGAATTATTAACAATTGCATCTAGTGAACGAACGGCATATATGTGTGCAGAAGCAGTACCATGGCGATGTCATCGTAGAATTATTACAGACTATATTAAAGCATTTACAGACCAACAAGTTATACATATTATATCTAACACCCAAACATTGGAAGGTGTATGTTTTGGTAATGCATTAATTTATAATGATAAGCTAATTTATCCTGTGAGGTCTGCACCAATAGACGAACAAGGTAAATTATTTGAAGTAGGGTTTCGTAAGTGATATTTCACTTCTGTTGAAATTACTAAAATATTCAGTATCATTATTAATGTAAATGAGGATAGATAATATGGCAAACAATTTCGTTGCAAAATATCATTCCCGTCTCAGTTCCGGATCTGGTTATCATATTGACGATAAACGGTCTATTGAAACTAGACGAATGTCTAAGTATGAATTAGATCAATATGTTGCGGAAGAAACAAGTATTAAAAACGATACTAGTTATAAATTGTATCTTGACGATGTTCGGTCTATACCCAAAGATTGGGTAGGAGCGCGAACATATATCGAAGCAATTAATATTATTGCGGAGAGGGGCATTCCAACTGTTATATCGTTTGATCACGATCTAGGAGAAAATCAACCTACAGGAATGGATTTTGCTAAATGGTTTACTGAATTTGTGTTGTTTAGTGAAAATAAAATCGAGTTACCGTCTAATTTTACGTTCTATGTACACTCAAGTAACCCTCCAGGAAAGGCTAATATAGAAGGGTTAATGAATCAATTCTTGACATTTTATAAAACCAGATAGTACTTCTGGGAGATCATAGCTAATGGTAGGCATGCGGCCTTTGAAGCCGACAATCTAGGTTCGAGTCCTAGTCTCCCAGCCAAAACAATGTTGTTTAAAACATATCTTCATTACAGCAGTAATACTGCTTGCAGTGAATCATTATTTCTCTACCTGTTTCAATAGCTGCATCTATTCCTACATTATGCTGTGGTTGTGTATAATTAATTACTATATCTTGAATTACTTTAATAATACCAGAATGCATCCTCTTAGGCATTTCTTTAAGACCACCTTGACGACTCGATAAGAGCATACGCCAATTCATTTGAATTAACCTGACATCTTTGGGATCTTCGAAGACCTTAGATATTATTTGTTCTAATTTATCAGGATAATGTCTATTAAAACTTCCTAATGTGCCAAATAGATCTAGTGAGTTCTTAAACCATAGATAAGAAAAATCACCTTTAGGAAAAATACTACATACATGTCCGTAATCACCTGCTATAGTGCGATTTGATGTTGCAAACACAATATGATTTGATCTATATCTAACACCAAAATGTTCGTATAATGCTTCATCAATTCCATCTTGTACTAATGTATCTGTACTTACTGGACGTCTAGCCTCATAAGTATTCTTTAGAATCATTGTATCACTATAAACAGACTCACCACGAAACAAAACAGGTTTAAACAAAGCTTCGTTACCTACCAGTTTAAGGTAAGGTTGACATTCTTGTTTCAGTATATCTCTGAAATTACCACTGTTTTCTGTTTCGAATATATCAAATAGCTTCATTGAAACTTTCCTTGTAGAACGTATTATTTTATTTATACCAATTACCAGTTGAACAAATCCTACATTTGTGTAAAATAAAGTTATAAATTTTTCATTGGAGTATTATTAAATGGTTGATATTGACGATTTCGCAAAGTCTATTCAAAAAGAAGAATATTACACTAATTGTATAACACAGACAATTCAAAATTTAAGTTTGACGCTGAAACAATTAAATCATTCAGTTGACTTCTTTAAAGGTAAATTTGTCGAACTGGTAATGTTTGATGGTGGTGATCAAATCATATCTGCAACGCAAGCCAGAATCGTGTATGTATATCTTGTGCAAAACACTTTATTGTATATTAATAATCCATTTATTTTTAGTTCTGAAGAAACACTTATTACCTTGTTTGATAAGTCAATTACACAAATGAGAGCTTTTGTAGACAAAAATAGTTGGGTAGATATTGAATATGAAGATACAATCAATCCGCCTGCTATTTTGTCAACAAAGAAACAAGTACGTAAAGTGTCCAAATTAGAACAAGCAGTAGAATTGTGGAAACAAAATCCACAAGTCAGTCGCAAAGAGTTTGTTAAAATGTTAAAAACTCAGCTTGATATGACTCCATCCGGAGCGAGTACTTACTATCATAACGTAAAAGATATTATTACTCGTGAACAAAGTAACTAAGGAGAATAAAAAATGTCATGGTATGCTCCGTATGATTATGATCAGACATTAAGTGTATGGCAGTCAGACTATACACGTTTTCAACGAGTTGGAAGAAACGTGCTTGATCCATACTTATTAACTAAGTATTATGGTTCAAATTATGGACATATGTTGTTTGGAACAAATACCACCAAACCCGATTTTAGAGATGTTATTGCTTATCAACGATTTGGAGACTGGCTTGGACAAGTTATTCAATCAATAAATGAACAACTTGACAGAGAGGATAGAGAACAGTGGGAGGATAGATTTAATGAAACGGGCAGTACTACTTATAATTATTATCAAAAGGAAGATGTAAACAGTGTCGATAATGGTTTATTACTAGTACCGGCAAAGTATACTGCAACAAGCAATAATACTTCATATCAAAGATTTCCCAAACCAGATTTTCTTGTAGATAAGAATTTCTACTATCGTGGAAAACTGTTACCTAGAGATCTTTGGTTTAATCCAAATAAACCACCAAAGAGACTTACATGGTTATTAGTACACCAGAATCGAGAGTTTAATGTACCAGAGTTATTTCTTACACATGATTATCAAATTGGGTATAAAACAACTAAAGCATCGTATACTAAATATAAGCAAGTAGGAATAAACCCAATACCAAAAAGTAAACGGTTTGCGTGGTGGTTAGATGTTATGCATCATATGAAAGAATATGACCCAATGGCATACGATATACTTGCTACCAGATTACAATGGTACGATAATATATGGAGAAATAGCCCAGCTATCGTTAAAGTGCGAGAACGTAAATGGCGTGGAGAACCAAATACAATAGTTTTATTTTTGGAATGGATAAGAGCCTTAGCAAGAGGTTATTAATAAGAGGTATGTATGGAATTTTATGTTAAAATCGTTGCGGTAGTGTGGATATTATTTGTAATATGTATAGTACGGTTTGCTATATCTATGTATAATTCGTTAATACCGGCAGTGTTAGTAACAGGAATTTGGGATTATGGGTTCCATTCTTATAATCCCATTAATTTTCACACTACATCTTTTGAGTATAACTACTTATTAATTGTGGCAGCAATGACAACAATTAGTGTTCTAGTTATTCTGTATGAGATTGTACAAACTGAGACATAGATGTAGGTTTAATAATTTCTGAAGTATCTATTGAGTAATAAGTTTTACAATGAACCATTATTTCGTGACCACTAGCAATTGCTTTCGGTAAATCAACATTAAATTTAGGTCCAGCAAATAAAATAACATTTTCGAGACAACGTGTCAATAATTGAATTTCATCTTCAGTCAATTCATCGATACTATGATCTGTTTCACAAGCTAACTCCAACAATGTTTGTAACTCTGTAATTTGGCTTGTTGTTAACTTCATTCTCTGTGTAATTAGGTTGAAACTTTCATCATCTTCGATTAAATTTAAGAAAAATAAATACAAATCAGTAGATGTCGTAAACCATAAAAATTTAAATTCACCAATTGGAAAAATTGTATTAACGTGACCATATGTACCTGCAATGTCTTCCTTTCCAGTAGTAAACAATACGTGATCAGATCTAAATTTCACTCCATACTTTTTAAATAAAATTTCATTAAACAGATGATGTATTATTGGTGGTGTATCCAATGGGCGTCGATCAGTAAACGTTTCCGATGTGGTTAATTGTGAATGGAGAACTCTACTTCCACGATATAACATATGACCAGCCTTAAATATGTTATCTTTACCAATTTGGGTAACAAATGGTTGACATGAACGTATAATTTGATTTCTAGTTTTTATGATATCTAACTGTTTACTTACTGGCAATAATTCAGCAACTTCAAATAATTTCATGTTTACCATACCTCCGGTGCAATTTGTGTCCAAATATCTGCTCTAATCACGTGATATTGTTTTGTATTGAAGATCACTTCTGGAAAAGGTCGTTGTAATACAGCATTCAATATACCTTTATTGAAGTATAGTTTATGTTCATTTAATAAATCAAACATAGCATTTTTAAATTGTTCATGATCATACGGTTGATCATTATCAACTTTCCAAAGTAACTCTGACAAACGATGTGAAACGTTTTGATCATACAGTGTGAAAAACAAATCATATACATGTTCAAAAAAAACATAATTGACAATTCCAATCGGAAACACACAATATGGTGTTCCGTATCCACTTGCCATTCTCATATTAGCAGTAGTAAATAAAGCATTACTGGTTCGAAAATGAATGCCTGTATGCTTCATAAAGTATTCGTCGATAACGTTGGTAGTAGCCAAGTTTAGTGAAACGGGGATTCTTGTATCATGCGTAGATAGAGTACCAAAATCATAATGAATATTATTAATACCACGATATAACATATTCCGGGAACGTTTCATAATTTTAAGATATTCTTTACAGTCTTGTTTGATATGTGTATTAAAAAACTCAATAGTTTGACGAGTATCTAAATTCTCATTCTCATTTATTGAAATTTTATAAAAGTTCGTAAATCTCATGACACTCCTTAGTATGTGATTTTATCTTCAATTTGTTCCCACATCTCAAATGATATTATGTGATATGATTTGGTGTTAAAAATTACCTCTGAACTTGGTATTTTGTGAGCTGCTAACCTTAGATTGGAATTGTGATACAATTTTTTCTTATCTAACCATTCAAAAATATCTGTTCGTAGTGTTACCTGATCAAGTCCTTCTGGAGATACGTCAGAATTTAAGTCTAAGTATTCTGATATATCAAAAAATAAATCATTAATATGCTCAAAGAAAATAAAATTGGTAGGACCTATAGGAAATACACAAAAGGGATCACCATATTCTGCTGTTACTTCTATTTCTGGTGTGGTAAATAAAGCGTTAGATGTTCTAAAGGCAATTCCAGTATGCTTTGTTAAATATTCGTCAACAATATTAGATATTATGGGATGAGTAGATAATGGTTGTCTTTTATCATGCGTCAGCAACGTATCAAATCTGTTGTATTGATTAGAAATTCCACGATATAACATGCAATCAGCTGTTTTAATTAAATTCAAATATTGTCTACAATCAACCTTAACACGTTCGTTAAAAAATTTAATAGTTTGTTCTATTTCAGTTGTGTTTTGTTGGTTTGTTGCGATTTCAAATAGTTTCATTAAACAGCCCCATATTAGAATTGTATTTATCGTTTACATACATACTGAAATATACTTATTGATTATTTTGTAAAACTGTAACATAATATTTATTACTGACAATGGAGGTATTAGTGATGACAAATCTTTCAATACAAGATATATTACCAGGGCAAGTACGTAACAGTAAACAGTATGGATTAATAACAATAACAAACATCAGATATGGTCAGGAAAATAGAAACCCGTTTTGTATTACTGGGAAAAGTTCAGATAATACATGCATCACTTGGACATATGATGGTAAGCTATCAACTCGTGATATAATGCAAGATTTAACATAGAATATAATACATACAAATTATTAAAAACATCACAGCTTGTTCAAGTTCGTGATTTTCAATTTAGGTAGATGTAAATTGATATATACTACTCTATGTATTATACTATACTTATTTGGTGATTCTATACCAACAAGTATTTAAGAAGCAATGTAACAAATATTAATTATGACTCAAAATTGAAACATCTACAAGGTAGAAATCACATGCGTAAAATATACATACATATAGGATGTGGTAAAACAGGATCAAGTGCACTTCAGTTATGGTTCAATCAAATATCTAATGATTTAAAATTAAATCAAATTATTTTTCCTAGCATGAGTGGTGTATCATCGGATTATCAAATAACATCAGGAAATGCAATTGATGCTATTAATCAAATATACAATGGTACTGGACTGCAGTATTTTAAACAACTCATTGCTAAATACAGTCACGGAGATTTACTGATCTCTTCGGAGTGGGTATCCTCATTATCATCACAGTACATTGAAGAATTTCGATCCATACTAGTAGAATGTAATTTAAATCCAATTATAATTGCTTATGTCAGAGATGTTTATGATTTTTCTCTATCAGTGTATCATCAATTATTAAAGCGTCATGGATCCTCTTGCAGTTTCGAGGAGTTTGTAACGGATTATGACAATCAATCAATATTAACTCAGCATCTCGATGTAGTTGATGCATTTTCTAAATATTTTGAAGACATTAGAGTTTTGCATTATGATAAAGTAAAAGATAATTTGGATTATTCGTTTGCAGAAATTTTGGGTATTGATTTAAAAAAAATTCCAAGGATGCACAAAAAAACTATTAATAGGTCACTATCTTCAGATGAAGTGCTATTGCTGAGAACATTAAACGCTTTGTTTAGAAATAAGTTTGGAGATTACAGAGCTGGCGAATTTGCAACCTTAATTTCTGATTCTCTGATATATAGTGATCCGGAAAAGGAGTGTGAATTTATATTCAATCAGGAAGTTTATGACTACTTAGATGTATTAATGAGTGAACGAATATTGAAATTTAATTCACTGTATTTTGCAGAAAATGACGGTATTGCTTTGACACACAAAGCACATGAATCAAAAAAACAATCATATAGTGAAAATAATTCAACGGCTCTCATAGCATTAAACAAGATTTTTACATTAATAGATGTGATTGAAATTTCTGGAATTAAAGTGAACAGTAATAAAATTAATGGATGTTTAGATGTAATAAGTGAGCGAACTATTTTTGGATGGGCACTTTCACGAAAGCATCATACACCAGTTGTTGTAATCTTATATCTAAATGATCAATTTCTCAGTCTCGTTTTAGCAAACGAAGAACGACCTGATATCACGAATGCGTGTGGAACTAATTGTGCATTCTCTTTTAAAATACCATCACACGTCAAATTAGCAACCGGGGATAAAATACGTGCACGGGTAGTAGGAGAAGATCAAGATTTAGACAATTCACCAATTGTGATTTTAGATAATCAATAATTTTTTCACATGTTGAAAATAAAATAAAAGAAATGTATATTAACTAAATCGCTTGGGAATATAATACGGAAGTGTGGCCGAGTGGTTTAAGGCACCGGTCTTGAAAACCGGCGGGGGTTAACTGCCCTCCGTGGGTTCAAATCCCACCACTTCCGCCAATTTTTTAGTAGCGAATGTTTTAATTTTAATAAGGAACAACAAATATTTTATGCTAATACGTAGAGCTAGACGATATCGATTAGAACCAACATATGAGCAAGAAGAAATTCTCACTCGTGCGGCTGGTTGTGTTCGATTTGTTTGGAATCAAGCATTAGCAATTCAGAAGAGTTATTTGGAACAGAAATGTGGTATTGTATCATATCCAGACATGGCAAAGCATTTAACTTCATGGAGAAATAGTGCTATCCGTTCTTTCTTAGCTGAAGGATATGTGCATTCACAACAAGCAGCACTTCGTCATTTAGATACAGCGTTAAAAAATGCATTTAACAAAACATCACCAAAGAAATTTCCTGTTTTCAAAAAGAGGGGATTACATGACAGTATTCGCTTTCCTGATCCAGAATTAATTAAATTTGATCTTAAATCAATAGATTCAGATGGACGAAACGTATTTCCTAAAATATATCTACCAACGATTGGGTGGATTAAATTTCGCAAGTCTTGTATTATTGGTGGTGAAATAAGAAATGCAACCGTGATTAAATCAGGTGGTCATTGGTACGTTTTAGTCCAAATTGAAAAGGAAATACCTGATCCAGTACATCCATCAACCACTACTGTTGGCGCTGATCGTGGTGTTGTTAAGTTATTAACTTTATCTGATGGAACTGTTTTCTTTCCTATAACAGCTTACCGAGCCATGGAAAGTAAATTAGCTAAGGAGCAACGTAAATTATCAAAGAAAATAAAGTTTTCAGCTAACTGGAAGAAACAAAAAGCTAAACTTAATAAGTTGCATTACAAAATAGCTGAAACCCGTAAAGTAGTACTACATCAAGTAAGCACAATTCTCAGCAAGAACCACGCGTTAGTTGTGCTCGAAGACTTGAAAGTACAAAATATGGTTAAATCAGCAAAAGGAACAGCTGAAAAACCAGGACGTAAAGTGAAACAAAAATCTGGTCTCAATAAAGCTATTTTAGATCAGGCTTGGGGTTATTTTAATATATTTCTGGATTATAAACTAAAGCAGTTGGGTGGAATGCTGTATGTTGTGGATCCAAGATATACATCTCAAACTTGTTCTTGTTGTGGTGTAATTGATAAAACAAATCGTGTATCTCAATCAGAATATATTTGTTCTCATTGTGGATATACAGCTAATGCTGATGTAAATGCAGCTAAAAACATTTTAAATATAGGTTTATTGGAGTTATCAACGGCTGGGCAAGTCGAGGTAGCCTGTTCTGTGTAAAAGCAGAGTTGGTTTAAATCATGGGATTTGAATTAATCTAAGTGGTGCAGTAAGACCACTGATGGCAGGAATGAATGATACTTAGGTACCAGGATGTCAATTCGAATCTCACCGTTTCCGCCAATTCAGTAAATATACCATTACTGGGATATAGCTCAGTGGTAGAGCAGACGACTGTTAATCGTCCGGTCCTTCGTTCGAATCGAAGTATCCCAGCCATTTAAAAGTATTTTTTCACTATTGAAAAATATTTCAATTAATGTATAATATTTAAATAGTAAGAGATTAATTAATAGAAATTATTGGGCTGGATTAGCTCAGTTGGTAGAGCAATCGATTTGTAATCGATAGGTCGTCAGTTCAAATCTGACATCCAGCACCAATAATTTTTATGCCCTCATGGCGAAATAGGTAGACGCAAGGGACTTAAAATCCCTCGGTTATGCCGTGCCAGTTCGAGTCTGGCTGAGGGTACCAATTTAAAATAAGTAAGAGAGATAAATTCATGGCTACAAATAACATTAAAATACAAAAAATAAGCGAACGTTACATTTCAGAGTTGCAAAGAAACAATGGATTTGTAAAAAAATCAATGATCACATTTTTAGTCATAACAGGATGTATGAGTATATATATCGAACATAACACAATAGGTATGATGTTTAACACGAAGAATCCTATAACCTGGATATTAATTCTAGCATCAATGGTTATGAGTATGATAAATGTTATTAAAGAACATGTGGCCTATGCACACGAGTTTAAAATGAAAAAAGATTCAATAACATATGTTCCATTAAAAATTGTTATGCAAATTTGGAAACAACCACAAGATAGTGATGATATCAAGCAAGGAAACTAATATGAGTTCAACAATGAGAGCAAAGATGAGAATTAATGGAAAACAACTTTTACCACAAGGTGATAATGTAGTTTATGAATTACTTACACTCAATGCGGTATCAGCTGATACATATGATGTCGATGGTGCAGACGAGAATAATTCGTATGCACAATTTACACCATCAGCAGATTTAAACATTTTGATTGCAAATCCCAAGTTGGTTGGTAAGTTTGAATTGGGTGAACATTATTATGTTGATTTCACACCTGTAATAGAGTAACAAGATGATCGAAGACTTTGTTATACAGAAAACAGTTGACAAGGCGATATCACGTTTGAGTAAATCTAGTTTTGTGAAAAAATTAGCTATCACTATTTTAGTTTTGACTGGATCAGCTGCAGTAATTTTGAATGGAGATGGATTAACACCCATATTTCGACAATGGCATCCACTTACTTGGGTGTTGTGGGTGAGTTTAGTTCCATTTTGTATATTTAATCAAAACAGCATTATGGATGAAATGTTACCTAGTGATTACTGGAAATTAAATAAATCTAGAATGATTTATGTACCAGTAAAAGATTTAATGCATATTTGGAAATAGTACTCTGGGAGTGTGGCGGAATTGGCAGACGCACTGGTTTTAGGTACCAGCGGTTTTACCGTACCGGTTCGACTCCGGTCTCTCCTACCAATATATATGGAGCATTAAATGATTAATTGTGCATTTTGTACTGATACTGGAACAGCTTTAGATACAATTGGAATGTATACGTATATTCCGTGTCCGTTCTGCCATCCACAAAAGTTTGTTCTCGAAATGTCCAGACAATATCAATCCGGAAGAAAAAGAAATCGAAATTGGTTCAAACCATTACATAATATATACCAAGAAGCAGGTCAAGTGGTACCTCGAGAATTAGAATATTTAACTTTGGATGAAGAAACAGCGGCTCCAAATAAGGAATATTGAGATAATGAACTTGACTAAAAACCTACATCCCTGCAAGAATCAGTTGATGAAATGAAAAATTATTGTTCAATATTGTAAGCATATTGATCGTGATAAGAGTATTGAAGAACAGACAACCAACTTGATTACGCTCAGTCAACGGTATTAATTGTACCAAAGATAAGTTATATACTACAGGTAGTGTTAATGCATCAATTGCTGAAGCAGCAGCACAAGCTGCTGCCAACAAAAATTCCAACACCATTGCAATGGCTACAGGAGATTGTAACGGCAGTGGAAAGTTTGCAGTATCTCTGTACAACATCGTTCCGGTCAACAATGGACTGCGGGTGTTACAGTAGGTACTAATGGTGATCAGCAGAACACTGCTATTACAGCAGGTGCTAGTTACGGCTGGTGATGTAATGACCTAATCTTCGGATTACGTTCTGAAAGAAGGCTAGTTTAAAAACTAGCCTTCTTTTTTGTAATAATAAATCCTGTAAATAGGATGTCAAATAATTATAGAGATCTATTTACATGAACGATAAGATATTAATAGCAGTAACAACCCCATCACTTGGTGATGCATTATGTACATTGCCAGCAATTATTGAAAAATCAAAAACATATGATATATCACTATGGATGGAAAACAGACATGTTAGAAATTTACTCAAATTATGTCCAACGGAAATAAACTTTGCTTATGACAAACCAGAAACGTTTGATTTTGAAATGAGCATACAACCAGTATTCGATAAGTATGTAAGAACACATCATATGTCACAGGGATACTATCATCAATTAGATTTATCTATACCTACGAATGTACCAAAAAGTCCATTATATATCTTGCATAAATTTCGACCAATTTTCGAAAATTTGAACAATCCATTATTAGTATCTCCATTTTCAAGGAGTGATCACAACCATAATAAATTATGGTTTCCTGACAGATGGGAAAAAGTTATACACTATATCCTCGAACAAGGAAGGGATGTAATATTAGTTGGTTCATTAGAAGAAAAGGAAACAGAAACAGCACAAGCATTTAGAAACGCTGCCAAGGACAATAAAGGCACAGGACGTTTAATTGAAGAGTATAGTCAACCATTAGAGTATATAGTTGGTTTAATGAATTACGTTGGTGAAGTGTTATCTATTGATAATGGTATGTCACATCTAACAGCTGCACTACAAATTAAACATTTTTTATTGTATCCAACAGATTTACCATTTTGTTGGGTATCAAACCCCAATTTAAATGCACACCATATTAGAAAAAGACCGAAAGATCTAATAGTTGAAGAAGTTTTAGAGTTAATATTCAACTCCTCCAAACTTTAATAAATCAATAATACGGTATTAAATTTTATAAATATTTCCCTATTGATTTTATTTTAGATTGATGTATAATGAACAGATAAATTAGTTTAGGGGATTTAGCTCAGTTGGGAGAGCAATTGCTTTGCAAGCAATAGGTCATCGGTTCGAACCCGATAATCTCCACCAAAATATAAGGAGTTGACCATGAATATAATTTGCGAAAACGGTAAACGATGCATCGAATATCCAAACTTGAGATTTGTAGGACAAGAACATAATAGTCCTGCATGTTTGGAAATTTCAGATTCCGTTACAGATGAACATATTGCTGAAATGGTAAAATTTGTGAATTCTAGTAAATTGGTTGCTCCATTTGACGGTATGGGTGAACCATTAACTAAAGAAGACATTGATGCAGTTAATTTAGCAGCAATTCGAGCACACAAGCTAATTCATAGTGTTGAATAAGAGTATATATCCGGGGTGTAGCGTAGTCTGGTAGCGCGCCTGCTTTGGGAGCAGGATGTCGTAGGTTCGAATCCTATCATCCCGACCAATTCGTGAAGTATAGTAATGTGGAGGTTTAATTATGACCAAACGTGAAAAGGATTTACAAGAAACATTAAAAGCAATGAAAATTTTATTAGCTAAGGCTCATGCTTTAGCGGATCCTATTATTGCACAATGGGATAAAGAGGATGCAGAACGCAAAAAGTTACAGATGATTTAATGTTGTACAAGCTAGAATGAGATGGTAGCTCAGTTGGTAGAGCAGTAGACTTTTAATCTACGGGTCGAGGGTTCAAGCCCCTCCCATCTCACCAATTTCTGTAAAATTTTTGCAATAATATATATAGTTGCCCAATGGTAATTGGGACGGTTTGGCAAACCGTTGTCGAAAACTCGGCATGTAGGTTCGAGTCCTACAATATTCGCCAATATTTAATACAATGTATGCGGGTTTGGTATAATGGTTGTGCCACAGCCTTCCAAGCTGTTGATATGAGTTCGATTCACGTAACCCGCTCCAATATTAAAATTGTTCTATCCATTAGGAAAGAAACAAAAAACAACAAATCACATTGTTGATTAAATATTAAAACAGAGTATAATAAATTTATAAGTTAAATTGTGGTGAAATAAACAGTTACTTCTAATTGCAGAACCAAATACTGTTTGTGACTTTTCCCAATTTATCTCACACTGTTGAAAAGTGAAAAATAATAAAGTAAAATATTAAATATGTTGTGAGAGACATAAAAAGTTACAATGGTGAAGTGTTTCGTTACTTCGAATTAAGATCGAGTAGAACGGTTCGAATCCGTAGCCATTTTGTAAAGAATGGTCTAGTGTAATGGCGGCACACTAAAATTACGAAACATGTTTGTTCCTTGAAATGTGAATATGTTGCGAGAGAAAAACTCTCAAGGGATGGAGAAATATTTTAAGATTGATGTGGCGAAGTTAATGGTTACTTCTTACTTTCATATGTGACTAATACCATTAACAGTTGTTCCCATCATTTCACAGTTGAAAAAATAAAATAAAAATGTATAATAGATTTTAGTAAAGTGTGGTGAAATTAACAGTTACTTCCTTTGGCGAAAAAACACTGTTAATAATCGTTCCCACTTAAAATTAGAGTGATAAAAGTTTGCAATGGTGAAATGTTTCGTTACTTCGACTGCTAATCGAGTAGAATGGTTCGACTCCATGAACATGCCATTAGTGTTTCTAGGAATGTTTAGTGTAACGGTAGCACGCTTTTGACGAAATATGTTTGTTCCTTGTAAACAAAGTGAAATATGTTTAGTTAGTTTTGAAGTGGTGAAATTAACAGTTACTTCCTTTGGCGAAAAAACACTGTTAATAATTGTTCCCTTCGACGATCTTTGATAACCTAGTATGTGATTTGTGTTTTAGCGTTTCCTCCTTTTCGCTTGTGCACATACACATACTGTACAAATGTGGTGTAGTTAACAGTTACTTCGACATGATAAACGTGCGACAAATAAGTATCACTCATTAATAGGTGATACTCTGCACAAAACTGTTAACGAATGTTCCCATTTAATTTATGCATTGGAGAAACATATACATGATTCAAGTTACACTGACTAACGAACAGGCTAATGCGGTAAGTAAAGCATTAGATTTATATTCCCGAGTATGTTCAGGTCAACTTGAAGAAATAACTAATTTAGTAAATTATAAAGCCATTCCTCTTGGTTTTACTAAGTCATCACAATCACCGGTGTTAGCAGACAGTGTGAGAAAAAATATCGCTTCGTTAAAAGCAAGTCTAGGATACGAAAGTAATACTTCACACTCAATTTTATCAGACCAAGTACCTTTAAATGCACGTCGTTGCTTTGAACTCCAAGCTTTGATAGACGAGGCGCTAAGCAGAAACGATCCATCTATTCCCAAATTTAGTGTTAAGCGTGATGGATTGACTATACGAGCCACACAAGATCCATTACCAATTGTGACGATCATCGAATAAAGATATTTTGGGCCTATAGCTCAGCTGGTTAGAGCGTCCGACTCATAATCGGAGGGTCGCAGGTTCAAGTCCTGCTGGGCCCACCAAATTAAGTATCAACAATTAACAGAATCAAATGTTAAATTGTATAATACCTTTAACAGCACTTGGTGAAATTGCATCATAGTACACTATGTCATAATTTTAGGATAACAACATGGCTGAATATAAATGCTTACAGTGTGGAAGTGACGAGTTAGTTGATACAACTGAAATCGGTAAAATTTATACCGATAACTTTGAATTAGTTGAAATACCTGGAATTAAAATTATACGATGTAATATTTGTAACTATACAATGGCTACACCAGAGATGTTAGCCCATAATCGTGAATTAATGAGGAAAATTTTAAATGGACAGTGAACAGCAAACCAAGTTCATATCAATTCTTAAATTAATGTTAAATCAAACAAATCATATTAGTAAACCAGATCGTAAATCAGACTGGTATTATGAGTTTAAATTTCCTAATGACAATACAACATGGGCAATAAATGGTGTATCCTATAATAAGTATACTGAAAAGTACGATGCATATGAATTATTTCTGATTAAAGGTACTCAGAAAATTCGTACATACATTGAATGCGATTATTATGACCAATTACATCAATTATTTAAAATAGTTGAAAAGAACTTTATTAATTTGGATAGTATTTTGAATTTCGAATTTAATTCTTAAATGGAATGAAACGTTATCTTGTGGGAGGAGCTGTACGAGATATTCTAATGGGCAAAGTACCATCAGATTATGATTACGTATTAGTAGGAGCTACTCCGCAAGATATTCAAAATCTTACAAATACAGGATATAAATGGGTTGGTAAAGATTTTCCAGTTTTAATAGAACCTGCAACGAATAATGAAGTAGCTTTAGCACGAATTGAACGTAAGATGGGATCTGGCCATTGTGGTTTTGATATAATAGCTACTCCCGATGTTACATTAGAACAAGATTTGTCACGTCGTGATCTAACAATCAATGCAATAGCTCAAGATGTTGAAACAAAAGAAATTATTGATCCATACAATGGACAACAAGATTTACAACATCGCGTTCTTCGACATGTGAGTGAATCATTTTACGAGGATCCGTTACGTGTGTTTCGTGTTGCAAGATTCCGAGCAAAGCTAGGATTTATTATACATAAAGATACCCTTTGTCTGATAGAAAAAATTAAGCAAACAGGAGAAATATTAAATTTACCCTCTGAACGTATCTGGATTGAAATTTGTAAATCACTCGAAACATCCTACCCGTGGTTATTTTTTGAAACATTGTTTGAATTAGATTTAATGAGTGTAATTGCTAATTTTACTATTGAAGATAATAATATTTCTATTTTTAATACTCTATTAAAAAGCACGTTAGATATAGCAAACGAATACAACTGTAACATAGTTCAGAAATGGGCAATATTCGTAATGATTTTAAACCTGGTTAATCAATCAACATCTAACGTTAGTTTTAATGTTCCAGTACCTACTAAGTTCGCCAAAGTATCAAATATACTAATAACAATGGTTAACATAATGTCTCGATCTGAAATCGATGAACTAGACATGTATAACTTATTCATACGAATGGATATTCGACACCATTCTGAAAGTATTGACGAACTATTAGTAGTGTACAAAATTACTGGACAAACACTTTATCATCAAAATTTTCAAACACAGTGGCGAATAATTAAAACCCTGATCAGTGAATATATGAACTTCTTCCTTTCACAACAATATAATGATATACAATTAAAATACACTGGTGTTGAAATGGGAAATCAAGTAAAAAAATCCATACTGGAAATTTTTAAACAACAAATTCTGATATTTGATGTAAATCACTAGTTTATTTTTAACAAAATATCAGTTACAATATCAAATATTAACATTGCATTCTTAGAGGTGGTTTGACGTGAGTGTAAATTTAATCATTAGAAGTCAGTTTCAAGATATTTTTTATGACGATAACCGCGAGACATCTAATTATGTTAGTGATGACAAATTATTTATCAAGTTTCCTGCTGGTGAAATTCAGTGTGTTGGGGGGAACTGGATAACATGCAACAAAACAACAAAATTTTTAATGATTTGTAATTTCAGGTCAAGTGATGATATCATTAAATTGCTCATGTTATATGATTCCCTCAAACGTGTATCTGCATCAACTCCAATTGATTTGTTGATTCCCTACTTTCCGGCTGCACGTCAAGATCGTTCCGTGTTAACAGAATCTTTTGGTTTACAAGTGTATGCAAATATCATTAAGACTTTGAAAATTAATAGCATTGTAGTAGATGACCCTCACAGTGATGTTTTGGCTGGTATGTTTCCAGCTGGGGTATTACAAATAAGAAAACAAGTTGATCTTTTCATGGAAAGTAATGTTTCACACTGGATTAGTCCTGTTACTATTTTGGTAGCACCCGATAATGGTGCCGTCAAGAAAATAGAAGAAATTTACAAACAAATGAAGGAAAACATTGCTAAAGATATTGACTTGCGTATTGTATATGGTACAAAAACTCGAAATTACCAGACGGGTAAAATTATGTCGTATTCTCTACCATTATTATTCGATAACATATCAGATGTCGATAAAATTTCAATTATTGTGATTGATGATATCGTCGACGGTGGAGCTACATTTGTAGAGATTGGAAAAGAGATTGAACGGCAAATGCATGCAAACAATGTATCAGCGAATGTACGAAAGATTTTACATACCACCCACGGAATTTACAGCAAAGGTAAAGATTTGCTATTAGAATATTATAATACACTTAGTTGCACCAATGATATGTCATCTTGATTACGGAGAAAACTAATGACACCAAAATTTGTACCACCAGCGGCACTCTGTACCGATAGTTACAAACTTGGACATATGGTCCAATATCCAGAAAATACTACAAAAGTGTATTCCAATATTACACCTCGTAGCACTCATTATCTTCGTGTACCTGAACAATTTCGAGATAATAAAATTGTTGTTTTTGGTATTCAGGGTATGATTATGGAATTATTGGATAAATGGGAGACTACTTTTTTTAATGTTACAAAAGAACAAGCTCTGGAACAAATTCAAAACATGGTAGGACCATTTGTTGGTCCCATGGGTTATGAACGTGGTATGAGTAACTTTGATAAATTGCATGATCTTGGATACCTACCTTTGGAAATCAAGGCATTACCTGAAGGTGTAACTATTAACGAAAAAGTGCCTTTTATGACGATCACTAATACACATGATGATTTTTATTGGTTAGTTAATTATATTGAAACCTATATTTCTCAAACATTCTGGCAAATGCCAACAAATGCTACCATTGCACGAATGTTTAAAAAGATCCTCCTGCATTATGCCAAACTCACTGGTACCGATCACAATTTTGTTGATTTTCAAGGGCATGATTTCTCTGCACGTGGACTTACTGGTGATATGGCGAATGCACGTACTGGAGCAGCACACTTAACTAGTTTTAAGGGTACTGATTCTTTACTTGGCGTGTGGTACGTAAATCAGGCATATGAAGGTAAAAACACTTTTGTTGGTGGATCTGTTCCAGCAACAGAACATAGTGTAATGACAATGGGTGGTAAGGAATCAGAAATCCAAACTTTCCGAAGATTAATTAATGATATTTACCCAAAGGGTATTGTGAGTATTGTTTCCGACTCATGGGACTTTTGGAAAGTAATTACAGAATATGCTAGTACGTTAAAAGATGAAATCATGAATCGTACTGTAGACGATATGGGTTTTGCTAAGGTTGTGTTTCGTCCTGATTCCGGTAATCCAGCCGACATTATTTGTGGTACAGCATTGCCCTATCCAGAACACGGATTGCTGTCTCCTTTACCACATCGGTTTATGCCAACAACGTATGTTGAAGATTTGAGTGATAAAGTGTGGTATTTGGATTCAAAGGAAGATGGACAGTGGATCCGCAAGTATCTTGCATATGATGATAAGGATCAGTTGGTTGAAGTTGATCCAAATCCCAGTGTTAAAGGTGCTGTACAATGCTTGTGGGAAATCTTCGGCGGAACATTAACCAGTGAAGGGTATAAGCAGTTAGATAGTCATGTCGGTTTAATTTACGGAGATTCAATTTCTCTCGAACGTGCAGATGAAATCCTCAAGCGATTAATGGATGGAAAATTTGCTTCTGGTAATGTTGTATTTGGTATCGGGTCATTTACATACCAATACAATACTCGAGATACATTGGGTATCGCAATGAAAGCAACATACGGAATTGTTAATGGCGAGCCAGTTGAAATTTTTAAGAATCCAATTACCGATTCCAGTATGAAAAAATCGGCTCGTGGATTGTTGTATGTTGAATGGGATGAAAAAGGTAGGTTTATTCTCAAAGATCAACAGACACCAGAAAGTGAAAACAATGAACACAATATGTTACAACTTGTTGTGTATAATGGAGTATGGCATCGTTTGGTAACAATGGAAACTATTCGGGATCGGGTGAACGTATCTGTGGAATTGTAATTTTTAACACATCGATATTTTTAATTATTTACTGTATATTTATTAAATGCAATAAAAATTTGTGCTCATAGCTCAATTGGATAGAGCAACGGCCTTCTAAGCCGTAGGTTGTGGGTTCGATTCCCTCTGAGCACGCCAAAGTTAAGTCACGCAAAAGGAGAAAATGCAATGCCATATATGGTTAGTGGAACTGATTATACACCGTTTGATCATTTGGATTTAGTTGAGGTAGAGACCCTGCCACCACATAACTTTACAGTTAAGTTTGACGGTATGCGCCAAAAATTTTATTTAGAGCGTGCAACCGATTTCACAAATGTAAAAAAGCTGTACGGCAATACAAATAAAATCGCTGAACGTATTTTGAATACATTTCGTGACCGAAATGATCGTAGTACTGGAGTGTTGCTTGCTGGCGTTGCCGGATCTGGTAAAACATTACTTGCGCGGACGTTGAGTATTAACGGATATGAACATGGATATCCAACGTTAATTGTGACGTCTTCATATGCTGGTGAGATGTTTAACAAATTCATTCAGAACATTACACAACCAGCAATTGTTGTATTCGATGAATTTGAAAAAGTATATAAAGAAGAAGAACAAGAGCAGATGTTAACACTTTTTGATGGGGTGTTTCAGACGCAAAAGTTATTTGTAATAACTTGCAATGATCCGTATCGTGTTAACAATCACATGAAAAACCGTCCGGGTCGGATGTTTTATTCATTGAATTTTGAAGGATTGGAACAAGATGTGATTGTAGAATTCTTAGATGAAAACCTACTCAATAAAAACTATCTTGAAACATTGGTAAAGATTTGTTCAGCAGCTACGAACTTGACGTTTGACATGTTGCATGCATTGGTAGAAGAAGTTAATAGGTATGATGAAGACCCAGCAGAAAGTATTAAATTATTAAATTTTAAGATAATGTCAGACAAAGTAGAATATACACCAAGCTTGTTTGTAGATGGGACTCCAGTGAAATCTATGTATTACGATGATAGCACTGTTCGAATTAATTTTAATTCATTTACACGAGTAGATATCAGTACATTTATTGGGGACAAAAGGGGACCATTTACAAATTGGGACAAAAATGACAAAAATGACAAACTTGTCGAAGCAAACGAATACGATGATGAAAGTATAGATGCACCTGATTTCGCATTTACAATGGAAGATATTGTATCTCTTTCACGTGAACGGATAGAGTTTAAACAGTACAATAATAACCACGAAGTTAAATTAGAACTCAAATGTATTAATCAAGCAAACGTATATCGCAGCTCACTAGCTTATCGTCTCATAGGATTTTAAATTACAGACCTGGCATATTTTAGCCAGGTCTTTTATTATCAGAGGGAAAGATGAAAAAGATATCATTGATTATAATGGGGATATCAATGTTGGGAATAATACCTATGTCGTCGTCTGCCTCGATAATGAATGAAATTATTGAAGCACAAAATAACCAATCATCAAATTATATTGGTCAATCACAAAATTTAATTAGTATGATTAATCACGATCCATCTGCATTTGTAGTTGGATCGCAGGGACCATTAATAACAGTGTTTCTCGATCCAAATTGTGTTTACTGTAATCTTCTAATAAAGCAAGCGTTGCCGTTAATAGATACTGGTCAGTTGAGAATGAGAGTTATAATGGTAGCTGGACTTGGTCGCTCTTCATATTACAAAGCTGCTAATATAATTCCATATTCGATGAATCAGCTTATTGATTATAATAACTTTTTCAATCGACACATTACCGAAAGACAAAATATCAATGCTTCTTGGAAACATTTATTGATCAACGAACAACGTTTCAATTATCAAAACGAACGAGGTGGAATTAGTTCGATTTGTACCAGGTTCGATTCACATCGACTTATCAATGAAATACAATATAATAACCAAATATTGTTTTCAACACATGTTACAACGACACCGTATATTGTATACCAACGAGGTAACGTAATGTATACAGTTAATGGGTTACCAAATGAAGGAATGAAGAATTGGGTGTATAAACATTTAAATTAGTAAATCCCACATGTATTTTATAAAAATATATTATAAAATTAAGTTTCAATAACAAGGAGAGTATTATTATGAGTCACATTGAAGCAGTTCATGATTATATTATCGTTGAAGCGTATCAGCATGATATGTCACAACCTATTTGTACTGAATTTCGCACACTCATCGTGAATAATTCTGAAGAAGTTGATATTCTCGATAAATACACCAAGCATGTTCCGTGGTTTGCCGGTTCAAGTGGGCATCTTTCTATGCCAGTGGGATTGCACGTGAATAGAAAGTATGTATGTATGTCACCCAGTGTGGTAATTACTGGTTGTAATCGTGCATATCGTGTAAATCCTCGTGCAAAAGATGATTACACATACAGCAATATGAAGTTCACACCAAAGGTACTTAACCAGTGGAATAAATACATACCAACTCAGGTAGTTGCACAAATCAATCATCATATTGTAACACACCAGACGTTTACGTTTCAAGATTTGATTGATACTATGACAATGAAGTGGTTTGAGAATACGCGTGAGCTTGTAAAGCAACAGCACATGAATAGTTTTATGGAAAAGTATAAATCTGTGGTCAAATACTTAATTTGGCCAGTTATTGGGAATATTCATCATGAAAGTGATATTACTGGATGATCGGATAATCGGAAAAACTAAGATAGACCCGTCGCTGTTGGACGGGTTTGTTTTAGTCGAGTTCGATGCTGCAAATCCAGAACACAAAAACCCAGTGGTGTTGCTTCGACAGTGAATTGAAAAGATTACTATGCATTTACTTTCTCAAACCAAAGGTCCAAGAAAGTTAAGTGGGCCCATAACATTTTGTAAATTACTTGACATATATTAGTCTTTAAACTATACTATTCTTATGCAAACACAAGCTGGCTTTCGATTCCGTTGTTACCCTACTCCAGAGCAGGCTCAAACCCTGTTGCATTGGATTGGTTGTCAACGATTTATCTACAACGTCAAGGTGTCAGAAGACAGATACTTCAGAAAGTTTGCCAGGACTGCACTGGGTTTGCCAGAAAAATATCCTCCAATTGATAGTCAATACAGCCATTTTATTGATCCAGAGCTAACTCCATGGCTCAGAGAGGTCCCATGTCAGGTATTACGTAATGGAACAACTAAATGGAGGCAGTCTTATGCTAGATATTTCAAAAGGATAAGTGGAAGGCCAGTAATCAAAAAGAAGACTGGAAAACAGTCTGTATGGATTACGTCTGAATTATTTAATTTTACACCAATGATAAATACACAAACTGGAGAAATACTGGGAAACAAGCTAACTCTGGGAACAAAGAAGTTTCCGGTAGGAGATATTTTATTTAATCCAAGTCGAGAATACCGCATTCCCAAATCCATTCATATCAGTATTGAAAACGGACGCTGGTACCTTTCGTTCAGCAATGAAGATTCTAACTTAGTATCGGATGAATCAGATACCATTGAGTGGTTACGCCAATTTACCGAAGAGGAATTGTTAACTATAACATTTGGTGGTGATAGAGGAATTGAAATTCCTTTAGCTGGTAATAATGGAGAAATTTTTGACTTCTCTGATATACAAAAAGAGCGTATAGCTAAAAAAATTATACAAACTAAACGATATCAGCGTAAAATGGCTCGACAGAGATTACAAGCTCTTAAAGAAAAACGTTCCACTGGATCTAATTACCTGAAAACTAAGAATAGATTAACTAGATCATACATTTATGGAAGGGACGTGAGAGAGGACTTTGCTCATAAAACTAGTCATGCCATTATTAACGATTCAGATAAACTATTATATGTATTTGAGGACTTAAACGTCAAAGGCATGACAAAGAAACCTAAGGCCAAAAAAGACACTAATGGAAAATGGGCAAGGAATAAAGCATCAGCAAAAGCAGGATTGAGTAAAAAAAATACTCAGTTCGTCATGGGGTAAGATACTCACTTATACCAAATATAAAGCGATTAAAGCTGGTAAGTTATGTATTACAATTAATCCGTATCAAACATCACAGGAATGTTCCAGTTGTGGACATATACACAAAGACAACCGAGTTTCACAATCTGAGTTTGTCTGTCAAGTCTGTGGGTACAAAGACAATGCCGATCACAACGCCAGTAAAGTCGTAGCTCGACGTGGCGTACGACTTATTCTTTCAGGAGAGTATAATCTCAAATCAAAGAAGAAATGTGGAATATATCGGCAAAACAAAGAAGTAGAAGTGATAGGGCCGGTGCGGTCCGAATTTACGCCTGAGGAGTTTCTAGTAAGTCAAGAATCCGGAAACGGAGTTTTGCACGAGACGTTGAGCCAGGAAACTCTTTTCGTGAGGAAGGACCCCATTACTATAGCTTCAGTGGGAGTTTAGTGGTGAGAGAGTTCATTGAACAGGGAGCTGTACTGTTTAATGGAGAAACTGTTCAATGCGATGAGCAATTAGATTTTCCAATATTTTCTGTTGTTCTTTTTCCCAAATCTTCTACACGACGTACAACATTATTTTAAAATATTATTCTGTTAATATCTCCGCTAATTATCTAAATATAGATGGAGGAGATGTTAAATGATATTAAATCAACGAACAATTAATCAGATTGTAAAATTATTCAACAATCAATTCAGTAAACGTCTCCAAGACTCATTGCAACTAATGAATCTAAATCTGGTTATTTCATATGGATCAATGATTACCAGTAGTGAAAATGTAATTATTTTTAATACTAGCATAAACACAATATACATTAAAAATATTACAACACCATCCCCAATTACTGCAAACATAATAAACTGTCAACAACTATTTGATTCTCCGGAATGGTTAATTCTATCACCAAATCAAATATCAATGATGCATGTTCGTGATATTGTTGATATGACATTTTCGGAAGCATTTCATTCAACCAAATTTGGAATCGTGATACCAGTACCAAAATATTATCAAACTTCATGGGTTGCGTTACCAAGTTCAAATTCTCTGGAAACTGCAAAACAGATTAATAACACACAACGTCCAAATTATAGTCTACACAGAAGTTTGACTGACGTTACGGCAGAGGCACTAGATTAGTTATTAAGATTCATAGTTTAGTTATTTAATTTAATCTGTTGTATATGTGTAATCTCCAGAGTTCAAAGTATAATACTTATAATTTAAGGGATTACTACTTAGAATGTTTTAATTTCCAATTTAATTTTTCTCCATAATTTAATATAATATTGGTGTAGGAAAAAATTCACCTCATTAATAAAGGATATTTAAGTGGAAACTCAAAATGTAATTTTGGAAGCAATTCAAAATGGCCCCAAGTCTGTAATGGATCTTAACAAAGAGTTGGGTATTAAATGGACCATTTTGGCAACTGTTGCACGTGACATGCAACAAAATGGTCTAATCACGATTGTTAATGGGCATATTGCTTTACCTGGTCACCATGACGTTGCAACTGATCGTTTTGGAGTACCTCAGGAAACGGAAGTTAAATCTACTACGAAAGGTTCTGTGACTAAGCCAAGTAATGGTAGTAAAGCAAAACGTGGACCAAAAGGTGGTGGTAATTCTAAGACAGCAATTGCAAAGCAAATTTATGATCGAATGATTGGTCAGAGTCGTAAGGCTGTAATTGATCAGTTTGTTAGTGAAGCAGGACTAACTCCTGCTGGAGCATCAACGTACTATGCTAACTTTAAACGGCAGCAGGTATAAAGTAACAACTATAATAGTTGGGAGCTTCTTTGAGCTAATGTAGCTCCCTATTATTCTATTTTTGTGACAAATAAAGGAAAGTCATATGACAACTGACACAACGTGTATTAAAAGTTATATAAATGACTTTTTGAATTCCGATGGTAGTATTAATTATATACTACAAAACCATAAACATGTCATCGAAAATCGTTTGACACGTCTTGATGATATTCTAAATTTTGAGGAACGAGTATTAAATATTACATTGTTGGGTATTATTTACCATACTGCTAAGTTAGCAGCTATTGAGTGTAAAGTGGAACCTAATAATGATGGTTTTAATTACATGGAACGCGTTGCTGCACTTAACATGTCTTTGTTTTCTTTTAACAGTCCTAACATGTACGAACTCTCATTGGAAGAACAAAAAATCTGTATTGATAGTATGATTGACGCCGTGCTAGAATGGTATGAAGCCGATCTTGAAGCTTTTTATTGGTATGAAGTTGATCACGAAAAATCCAATATATCAGCTAAAAACTAAACACAAATTTAACACTAGGTTAAATCCCATTTTGTTTTTTATTTTTTGTTAGTATAATAAACAAGTAATTTCAATCGTTGTTAAATTAAGGAGATGTAAATGAGTAATGTGACACCTGAAACGACCAATGCTGATGTAAATGCCGCTATCCGTGCTGGAATTTTGGCGAAGATTGACCATTCACCTGCAAGTTTAAAGGAGTTAGCACAAGAACTGTCTGCTTCCACTCAAAAGATTATTACAACTGTTACCATGCTTCGTAAGGAACGAATGGTCAATTTTGTTGATGGACTTGTTAGTAAGCGAACGGTTGAGCAGAATGATGTGGAACAAATTGCAGCTGAACAAATTGCGGCTCAAAAGCCATCAAAGTCAAAAGCTGTAAAAGAAAAGGTTGCAAAAATTGATCCATCAAATAGTCAACCACGTGTTACGAAAACTACTGTTGCATGGGATATCTTCAGAGAAATGTTTGCATCTCACGCACGGAAGGATGTAATCAATGAAATGATTGCAAAAGCTGGTTTAACAGCTGCTGGAGCTGCTACTTATTACCAAAACTTCAAAAAGAAGTTGAGTGAAAGTGAAGGCGTCCAAAAAGTGATTGACAGTGCAAAAGAATCAAAGTAATTAGTGTATTAAATTAAACCAGGTTTTCGTAGTGTTTTAAAACCTGGTTTATCTTTCTTGCACAAGGAGATTCACATGTTACCTTACCGTCATGCTGTATCTGGTAATATTTTGTCAAATGCTAACTTTATTAATAAGTATTATGAGTTTGCTAAATTAGTATTTGAGCAATTTCACGGAACAGCTGAATGTCCAGTGGTTGTATTAAAAGACGATGTAATTTACATTACAGTAAACGATAAAACTGAAGTAGTAGAGTGTGAACTTCATACGACTGCCCCAAATGGTCGTAAGATGATTTTGCATGATATAATTCACACTGCAGATATTTTTGGACAGACCTCGATGCAATATATTGAAACACAGTACAGTGTAAGGTCAAATTACATTAACCGTGCATCGATATATAACCGCAAAGCAGTTTGAAGTTAATTAATAAATATACCAGTCATTAAACCGACTGGTATTACTTTATGTGAGAGACACCAGCATGAAAACTTATATTTGTTTTAAAATTAGAATACTTCAAACAATAGTAGAACTTGTTTGTACAAACAAGTTTATCGCATGGGTCATTATAGAATCAAAATATAAGATTATATCAAAACATATTCAACAAATTAATGAGTTACGTAATACACTACGTTTACCACCTTTAGCATTTGTTAGTGGTAAGTGGGTTTCGCGTAACAAACTGTGAGTAAGAACAGAAAATGAATCACAAACTATTATGGTTATTACTAGCAAGTGGGGTTTGGCAGGTAATGATGTTCGTTGGAATTATAACTGAATTACATGCAATATTTGTAGAATTTTCGATAGTTCATGTAATACTGTTTACTGTTTTTGTGATTATATTTGTTAGTCCAATGTCGTTGTTTTTATACGATGCATGGTTGATGTCACGAAAATTAAAATTAAAATGAGATAACTAAAATGAAATTACAAGATCTGATAGCTTTTGACAACTTGGTAAAGACAGGAAGTAACAGTAATACAAATCAAAATTCTGGTGCAAAAGATGGGTATGATTTAATCCCTCCAAGTCGAATCCCACGTGGGCAGTTTAATGCTGCTGATGTTGTAGATACTCCGGATGAAATTGATTCTATTGACACAATAGATGATGCAGCAACCGATGCTAGTAACATAAAGGATATGTTAAAGAAAAAGAAGCAACCTCCCGTTGCTGCACTTGGGGATGATGAAAATATGTTGGGAGGTATGGATCTAACATGAGACTGTCCGATATAACTAATGAAGTTAAACTTGGAAAAAAAATGAAACGTGATGATAAAAAACCTGCTTCACAAATAGATGGCAGTGATCAAGTAAACCAAGAAGATGAAGATAATATGGATAAGTTGGCTGATGCTGCTGATAGTTCATATACTGGATTGGGATTTGGAAACCACTAGTATGAAACTATCAGACATTAAAAATTTGAATCAGTTAAGGAATGTTGAAAACATTGATGCTATCAATGGAAACATTTCAGGAGCAGATGATGATGATCAAGCTGCTGCAGGTAACATTCCGGGCAATGATTTCATCAGAACAACTGGTAACGATGACGATCAATACGCTATCAAGAAAAGGAAAAACAAAGGTTCTGATAATACATTAGATGACCTGGAAAACATGTTAGATGTTGGAGGAATTGATAATGATTATGGTGTTGGAATTGGGATGCCATCAGTGTAAAATTTAATCGTATCAATTGAAAATGTATATGTGGATATATAACTAAAAATGTTGTATTATAGATAACATGTATGATTTCAGATGTGTGACCCCCTTTATTACCTTTGATTCTTATTTAAATTTTGGCAGTTGATTAGACCAAAATTTTATAGTATAATTTTTAATATTGAAGTTGAGTCAACAAAAGGAGAGCATCATGAGTAACGGTATTGTGAAATTGCTTATGTCCGCGTCGAAGTCAAAATCGGAAAAACGTCAACCCAGAGATAAGACACAAACTAAAGCAGCAATTGCTCGTCGAATCTACGATGAAATGTGTTCATTAACACAACGACCCAGTCGACAAGAAATCATTGGACGGTTTATGTCCGAGGCTGGTTTAACTCAACACGGTGCAAACACATATCTCGGCAACTTTGATAAGCAAGCTGGTCGAAAGGTGTACAATCAACCGATCAAGTAACTTAACATAATTTAATTTGCGCAACACTAAATACGACCTAAATGGTCGTATTTTTTGTTGTTTGTACATCTATTGTAGGAGTAAAATACTATGAGTACCGAAGAACGGGATATAAAACAGGTGATCATACTTCGAACGGATTTGAACATGAGAAAAGGTAAAATGGTAGCACAAGCTGGACATGGTATTGTCGAAAACACTATCAAATGTATTAGTGGCTCTACATCAATTTGGAATGAATGGTTTCAAACATGGCGTAATTCTCCACACAAACGAGAAAAGAAAATATGTGTATCAGTTAAAACAGAAGAGGATCTAATTAACGTGTTTGACAAGGCAGTCAGTGCGTGTCTACCTGCAACAATTGTACAGGACGAAGGTTGCACAGAATTTCACGGTCAACAAACTCTAACAGCAGTAGTAATAGGTCCAGCACCATCTAATATGATAGATTTAATAACTGGAACATTACAATTACTATAAAAAGGGACAATTCACATTTGAGAAATAGTACAAGGTATGCTATATTCTAATTATGTGAAATTGTTCACATGACTAAGTTTAAGGAGTAAAAGCTATGATTATTGTACGTGACCGTAATTCTAGTAAGATTGCTGTTGCTCGTCAAATTTTTAACGAGATGGCTACAAGCAAGCAGACGTTTACTCGTCAGCAAGTCTTGGAACGCTTTCAGAAGGAAGCAGATCTCACTGTTGCTGGTGCAACAACGTACTACTTTATTGTGTCGAAACAGCAGCAAAAAACACATCGAAAAGTAGCTTAATTTTTATATGGGACATATGCTAGCTGATCCCATGATATACTAGAGCGTGTAACTGATCATTACACGCTCTAACTTTATGTAATACTGTTGTATGTTTATTATAGTAATGAATATACAAGAACATTATAACGTAATATTGTTGTTATACTTTTTGGCAGTTGAATTGTATTATTTTTTTTAATATAATATATCTGTTGTTGAATTTTACTTTTTTCACATTAAGGAGATTTTGCCATGATCGTTTCCAAGGATACCAGCAACACCAAGATGCTTGCCGCTCGTAAGATTTTCGAAGAGATGAATGCTGCTACTCAATCGTACCAGCGAAAGGACGTTGTGGAACAGTTTATGTCTCGTGCAGGTTTGACGCCCGCCGTAGCACGTACGTATTATCAGAAGTTCCTTACCGAGCTAAAGAAGATGGCTGCTGCCAAGGCCGATACAAACACGGCTGAGTAAAATACGCGTGTAGCCAATATGGAAAGCTCAGCCTCTCATAAAGGACTGAGCTTCCTTTGCTTAAACAAAGGAAATCAAAAATGAGTACTCACATTGCAGTGACATCAAATATTGAAATGATAACCGATCAGTTAGATGTTCCAGTTGATTTGCAAGAAATACTCACCAATCTGGAAGATCAGGGACATATGTTTAAGACAGAATTTAGCACGAAGATGATGTGTCGTGTACGTGCTGATACAAATAATGAAGAAATTAGACATCTACCAGATATTTTCTTTTATATGGCGTTGGGGCTTAGTAACAATAACCAGTCAAGTTGGGTTTTGTGTGGTTCCACTATGGTTGCTAATGACATAGAATTAACTGCCAACAATGAACCAGCAATGTACCGAATAAATGATATTATTGCTGAGCTTAGTTTAACGCCCAGGAAAGATTTACCACAACTGGCAATTGAACAGAATGATCGGCTATTAAGTTTGCCGGAAGATCGAATTATTGTGCAGGTTCTCCCACTTGATGAACATGCCGAACAAATTAGTGAATTTTGGGCTGTCAATGTGCTGGCAGAAATCTCATATGACATGGTAACTACGATGTATGAATTGCAGCAACAGTATTCAACTGACATGGATTTAATCACAAATGAAGTACCTGGAATAATTCATTAATTAGACACATACCTCCAATAGAGGATCCCACGATGAGTAATGCACGCTTTGCTTTAGTGCATACAGAAACAGATACACATATAGGTGTACTAGAGCTTTTTAAGTTTTTGGAAGATGACCAACATATATTTAAAACAGAGTTTGATACAAAAATGATCAGCTACTACACAGAGTCAGAAAGAGAAATTGTTGACTTTGATAACGTCCTTATTTTTTTCACCGCTCTTAAATTAAACAAAACCAATAAAATAAGTTGGGTATTATTTGTCGTAGGCAGTGGTTATGACATACATGGTAAACCTGAAGAAGTTGCATATGTAATAGCAGAATTGAATTTCGTTTCTGCTAACAAGTATGCTGAAGTAATACAAAGTATTGCTGAACGACATGAAAGTGATATTAACAGTAGTGGTAATGGCATTGCTGTTGAGATGAGTATGGTCGATGCCGAAACAGAAGAGTTAGTAAGTAGCTGGGCTGTAAATGTACTTAGCAAACAATCACAAGATTTGTAATATATTTGTTGTCGGAATTCAATCAATTTTTTCACTTTTATAGGAGTATTTCAGATGGCTATTTCCTCTGCACGTTCCGTTAATGGTAACACCAAGATCGCTGCTGCATCAAAGATTTATCACGAAATGATGATGAGTAAAGAAGTGTTTACTCGTAAGCAGGTACTAGAAGCATTCCAGTCGGAAGTTGGACTGACCAAAATTGGTGCCGTTACTTATTATTCTCGAATTGGGAAGGCTTTTAAGAAAGCTGAACAGCCTAGTCCGGTAACTGAGTAAGTTTAACCTCATGTGGTAATGTATATTGCTGGTATCAATATCATGTACCAGCAATATATCACTTTAGAGAATTACACAATGAACTTCAAAAACAGTCAACGAGTACACAAACAACGTACAAGTATGTACTATATTTTTTTCTTGTACATTAAAGAAAAACATGGTGTTGAACGTGCTCTTGAACGTGCTCGTCATCACAGAGACATTTTTGTATACTTGATAAAGATGACATCAGGCTCACATTTCAGATATATTTCTAATGCAATTGCTATAAGACGTTTCATACGTGAGTTTGAACTAATGGAAAGGGAAAGTAAATGAAACCGATTGAAGTGACTCATACTGCAGCATTTGATCGTGCAAAGTGGGTTCGAGAAGTGATACTACGTACTACTGCTGAGTGTATGACATACACTACATGGTCTGCGAAATTTGTGCAGGAAGAAATCCAAGGAATTGTGAATTGGATGAAAAAACACGAGGTAATAGTCAATCCTTATGAGATGCGACTAGATGAAATCATTGACCTTGGGTTCAAGAGATACTCAAAGGATGATGAACGGTTGTATTTAATTCCACTTTGGTTTTATCAATTGTTGCCAAATAGTTTTATGGGCAAATCCATTCTCGATGAAGCAGATGATCAGTTTCATCAACTAATCAAAACTGACCTTGATACGGACAACCGTGGAGGTTGGTTGGCGTATGGTATCGATATATCACAGTTGACAATGGTCACTTCTGGATAAGAAACGTTTCATGTTTCACAGATCTTAAACCCTTAATATAGTTAAGATCTGTGAAAATACAGAGATCTTAAACCTGGATACAGGAGAATGTAAATTCATGATTAATATCGCAACAGATAAAGACAAGATCATTCAGTTAAAGGATCAGATCACCAAGTTTGCAAAAATTTTGGGTGAAAAATACATTGCAACATTTAATATTGAATATACTGTTAAATCAAGTGGTGTATCTTCATCAGAGATTTCAATTGATGATAACATCATTTTTGATTACTGTATAACAAATAAAGAATTTGAGGTCTTTGACAAGTCGGCCAAGTCGATCGCAGCATTATTGAATACCAACGAAAACATGATTGGTATCATGAATATAGATATTATTCCGGAAGAAGATCTAATTGTCTTTTACGTAACGGAACGCTCTCAAGTACAACATGATGATCCAGATGTTGAATTAGTCACAACTAATACCATCCGAATTTATATACGAGACGCGCAAGTGTCTAATTACTTTTCCGACTTATACAGTTGATTTACATATTATTTTTAGTGAATATATTTTTCCATCTCTCAAAATAGGAGAATAAATCATGTCCACCAATCAGCAAGTCACAAATCCTGATGTGTCAGACTTGGAATCAGTGTTACATTCCATCTATTTGCAGAATGATGACTATCACGTATATTACCAGTATTCTGGTCGAGGTATGTACGGTGAAACATGTATTGGATTGGTTGGTAGCGACCATGTTGAACAAATGGTCGCTAAAGTTGTGTATCAATTGTGCCAATGTAACTTACCAGAAAAGTTTATTAATGAAGTAATCGAATCCATTCAATCAGACAATATGGGATTCAATACTATCATTTACTTTGTAGGGTACGATATAGATGATCCCCACCGCCACCACGACGACAACTGAAGAAATAAAAAGAGGTATTCTCGGTATATAAACGATCTACAACAGCTCCTCCTTTTCATATTTCCAGATTTATCCATATATTGTGTTAGGAGAATATATAATGAGTGAAACAAAGCTACAGCAAGGTAAATTCTATAAACTAGTGAACGGACAGGTTGTTGGTCCTCTTGATCCCAACCGTACAGATGATCAATATTGTTGGAAATCTGATTGGATTTACATTATTGACGAAGACTCCAAAATTGTTAAGGTCGTTCGTGAAATGTTAACATTCACACAACACGGACGTTACCGAACCGGCAATCCTTGTGAGTATGATATTGCTGAAGTTGCTAACAATATCAATATGAGCTTCGAACCTATATCTATATCTACGAATGAACCGTTAGAGGAGAGAAAGTGGGCTGTCCTTTTACATAAAGACTCCACAGATATCCAAATCACACCACTAATATCAAAATATATTGCTGAGCGTACGTTTTACAAAGTATTAGGACCAGTAAAGGATTAAAGAGGCAGTTGCAATGGACCAAAAAATTTGATATAATAAAAATATCACATAAATGGATTTTAATTTTATGCAAGAGAGGTGAGAGCGATGAATGATACCGACAAGCAACGATTTGAGCAAGAAGGATTCACGTTTCATGAATGGACGTTGCGACCCGATGTGGTGTTCTCAATTAATCAATATGTTGAACACCATACGCGTCATGTTGGTAGTTTCCTTTATGCTGCACTCTGTAATGATCTAACGGAAACAATAACCCATGCTGATGATGACAATATGCGAAATCTTCCAGCATTGGTTACTTACCTGTATTGGAATATTCCAAGTAATTGTTGGGGATCGAAAGAAAAGGTTGATCAGTATATTGCAAATCAATCAACATCACAAGAATGAGATAAGGAAACACTCCCCCACATGATGAATGATCATGAAAAGCAATACGTCAATCAGCTTGAACAAAAAATCCAACAGTTAACGGCGCGTGGTGAAAGTTCCCACGAAGAACATACTCTAGTAAGAAACTTTACAGTATCAAAAGAAGACTTGCAACGTGTTATTGATCGAATGAATGACATGCTGCAAAACCTTATTAATAGCCCACAAGGTATAGAACGAGCTATTGAATATGCCAAGCAAACTAAAAAGGTATACATTAAAGCACTAAAAAGTCATCCCTCTGACACATGCAATGGAAAGCGAAAGCGAGTATTCAGTTTCCATAAAAGTAAAGATTACTACCACCAGTATATTGGTAGCATCATTGCTTGTCGTAATTTCATTCTCTTACATGGAAAGGAAGAAGAAAACATGGTCACTGAATTACATGAAGGTGGATTCTATCAATTGAATAATCAGTTGATTGTTGGACCACTCCAGTATGAGGGATATAATATTTACCGCTCATATAATATATTCTCAACTGACGAAGATAACAATTTGCAAGATGTAAACTGGGATTTGTCGGACGGTCATACATATGGATTCAATCGGTACAGTGGTAAATGTGTCAATGCCAATTGTACTACCGATTGGGATATTGCAAAACAAGTAAAATTTGTTGCCAGTGTTATTGGAACTTTTACACAGTGATAGTGTAGGAGAGGGGGAATATATATAACACTGTTGTATCATACGTGTCGACCATAAAAATAATATTGTATCACATGTTGTGATTAGTAGTGATATACAATTGCACATAAAACCCGTAAACCTTTTATAAATGTGGTGTATCACGAAGTATAAGTGATAAGAGTAATAAGTGAAATATTTGAAATTGGAACACAAATAAGATGTGGATCAAAATGTGCGTAAAGTCTTTGTTGTGCATAAATGGGGTGTGTTTTGAATAATAAACGGGTAAAAACTCGTTTAAAACAAGGGGTTACAGTTACTACACAAATTAATTACCAGTTGATTTTGTTGCGTATGTAGCATATAATATTAGTATTACACACTTGCTCTTAATATACTCTATAGCTATACGGAACATACTAAATGCATATTGAAAGTGCATAGGCCTATGCACTAATATTCAACAAAAGGAGAACACGATATGATCAGACTTGAAGAAGGTAAGTTTTATCTCAATCGAAGTGGGGACGTGATTGGACCAATAGTACGTAATAGCGACCCGGTATATGTATGGAGAGTGATAACAAATAATGGTTATCATTCATTCACAGCAGAAGGTTTATACATTGATAAAGATACTTCTGGGTTGGATCTAATGGAGTTGCATATTCCATGTGAAGAATGTAAACCTGCTTTATGTATTGAAGAAGGTAAGTTTTATCTCAATAAATCTGGTACAGTAGTTGGACCAATAGTACGTAATAACGATCCAGTATATGTATGGAGAGTAATACAAAATAATGGTCATTATACCTTTTCAGTTGATGGCTTATTTGCAGCCCACGGTGATTCTAATTTGGATCTAGTAAAAGAATATGTACCCGTTGTTGAAGCATGTGAAGAAGTTAAACCTGATTTATGTATCGAAGAAGGAAAGTATTATCTCACCAAGTCCGGTGACACAGTTGGACCAATGATGTTTAATAATCATCCACAGTTTCCATGGCAAGCAAGATGTAGTGATGGTAATACTCATACGTTTATGACGGATGGTTCATATTTCGTTGGCGGAGCATCTAAGTATGATTTGGTGGAAGAAGTTAAACCTGATTTGTGTATTGAAGAAGGTAAATTTTATATTGACCGGTCTGGTACAGTAGTTGGACCAATAGTACGTAATAACGATCCAGTATATGTATGGAAAGTGAAAAGGCATTGTGGTTATCATTCATTCACGGCAAATGGTTTATACATTAATGATGATACTTCTGGGTTGGATCTAATTGGTTTATATATTCCATGTGAAGAAGGTAAACCTGCTTTATGTATTGAAGAAGGTAAGTTTTATCTCAATAAAGCTGGGGATATGATTGGACCAATGATGCGTAATTATGATCCAATGTATAAATGGAAATGCATTAAGGATACTGTTGAATATACTTTCAAAGCAGATGGATCATATTTCAGCTCAACACTCTCTAGTTTGGATTTAGTGGAAGAATGCATCCCGTGTATTGAAGCGGGTAAAATGTACCAATTGCGTAATGGTCGTATTATTGGTCCAATGATATACAATCACAATAATGCACGTTATCCTTTTAGGTATTTTGAACGTGACGAAAATAACAATGTGCATGTAGTATCATATACTTCGCAGGGAATGTATACATTTGATGGTGAACATGATTTTGATATTGTATGTGAGGTAAGAATACAATCAGTTGCTCCACTAGCTAAACCAGAACTTCGTAGTTGCTGGGCTGTTACGAATGCAGCTCGTAGTGGGTATGATGCTAGTGTTATCATTACAGAACCAATGACACTGACAGAAGTTAGTCAGAAGTATTGTACGGTTCTGGGTATAGTTGAAGGAGGTTATGAAAAATGATTACTGTAGAAGAGGGTAAGTTTTATATCACTGCAGGTGGTGAAATATTTGGACCAATGATTCGTACTGACAATCCTAGCTTTCCATGGAAAGCTAATTATCGTGACAAAGATGGCACTGAAACATATACGTTCACATTTACTGCAAATGGTTTGCATCTTAAAGTTTGCGAATCCTCATTTGATTTGGTGAAAGAAGTCAAACCTGCCATATGTATTAAAAAAGGCAAGTACTATCTGACTAAGTCTGATATAGTAATTGGACCAATGATGCGGAATGACCATCCGTACTTCCCATGGCGTGCAATGTATAATGGTAGTATTCGTACGTATATGGCAGACGGTTCACATCTCAGAGATTGTAAATGTGAGCTCGATTTGGTAGAAGAAATTAAACCTACTTTATGTATTGAAGAGGGAAAGTATTATGTTGCCCGGAATGGCCAAATAATTGGACCGATGGCACGCAGAGAGGCAACATTATATCCATGGCGAGGAAGGTGTGGTGATACTCAGTACACATTTTGTGCAGATGGCAGGTATCATGCACAGGGATCTACTGGTTTAGATTTGGTAGAAGAAATTAAACCTATCGCATGCAAGGTGACAAAATCTATGATTAATATTGAAGAGGGAAAGTATTATGTTGCCCGAAATGGCCAAATGATCGGACCAATGAAACGTAGAAATTCAAAATCATTTCCATGGAGTGGGCGCATGGTGGGTGGTAAGACTGATTTTACTTATACTCCATGTGGTTCGTTTAACGCAAGCTTTAATGTATGCGACATGGATTTAATAGCAGAAAAGGAATTTAACACTGTATCTCATATTGAAGTAGGTAAAATGTATCAGATGCGTTGTGGCCGTGTAATTGGACCAATTACAGAGAATATCAATAATACACTATATCCATTCATGGGTAGGGAGTATAATAGTACAAATGTGTTTTCATTCACACCGCAGGGACAACATGATATTAAAAAACAAGAATCTGAATATGATATTATGTTCGAAGTTAAAATGAAGGTTGAAATTAGCATTGTCAAAGTTATTGCTCCTTATGAAGAAACATGTTATTGGGTAGTGTATGCAGATGAAACAGCTAAGTTATCTGGTACTGGTACAATTACGGAAACAAAAATGACTCGCACTGAAGCGGAAAACTGTTTTTGTGAAGTGGTTTGTAAGTTTCAGCATACTAAAGTACACCCAACTTATGAAGTCTGAGAGGATATCCAATGATGGTTACAATTAGAGAAAATAAACATTATCGTACCAAGTCTGGTAAAATCGTTGGACCGATGATACGTATATCACATACAGATTTTCAATGGATGGGGTTAGATAAAAGCACAAGTCACATGTATGCATACCAACATAATGGTAAAATGGTATCTAATTGTATGGCATCAGAAATGGACTTAGTATCAGAAGTAAGTTGCAATGAAACTAGACCTGCTTTATGCATTGAAGAAGGAAAGTTTTATATCAATGCAGACGGTGAAATTGTCGGACCAATGATTCGTAATGATTATCCACCAGAATTTCCGTGGCGTTCAAACTGTGGTAATGATAAACGCATATACATGGTTGATGGTTCACATCTTAGAGATTACGAGTGTAATTTTGATTTAGTAAAAGAAGTTGACCCCACATTATGTAAGGAGACAGAAACTGTGATTAATATTGAAGAAGGAAAGTTTTATATTACTCAGAATGGTAAAGTGATTGGACCGATGACATATACGGGGTCACATCCATATCCGTGGTTTGGGCGAGACGTTGCTACTAATTCTACTTATACGTATAAAACAGATGGTGTATATTATTCAAAGAGTGAAGCTTCTGGGAACGACTTGACAAAAGAACTTGAAACCGTATCTCAAATTGAAGTAGGTAAAATGTATATGATGCGTAATAACACACTAATTGGACCAATGGAAAAAGTTGACAATAATATCCCATATCCTTTTATAGGTAAAACACATCCCATAAATGGTAGGATTGACACACGTTCATATACCGCACAGGGACGATATAATACTGTACGAGAATCAGAATATGATATTATGTTTGAGATTGAACCAACGATCGCCAAAGTTGTTTTACCTTATACTGAAGAAGAACATCTTTGGGTAGTGTTCGTAAGTGAGGAGGCAAAGCTATCTAATACTGGTACAATTACGAAAGCAAAAATGACTCACACTGAAGCGAAGAGTTGTTTTTATCAAGTAGTTTGTAAGTTCCAGGATACATACTCATGCTAGTTATGTATATGTTTGAGGGAGCAAAATAAACATGGTTACTATTGAGGAAGGAAAGTATTATCTCAATATGATCAATGAGGTTATTGGTCCTATGCGTAAAAATGATGATGATCAATATAAGTGGGTAAGTACAAACAGAGATGGTACAGAATCAACATTTACAGATACGGGAAGTTTTCTTGTTCCTACCAACATGTGGCAAGATTTAAAGCAACAATGCATTAAACTTCATGACGAGATAGCAGTTACTTCTATTCTCGAAGAGGATAAAATATACCAAACGTTCAATGGTATGATCGTTGGACCACTTAAACCTATCATACCAAAAGTTACACATTTTGCTTGGAAAGCACATATTATATCTACTGGCAAAAGTAATACAGGAAAAATACCAACTACGGAGTTGGTATTCACAGATAAAGGAAAGTATGTAGCAAACCCTACAAGTATAGTTCCACACGACTTTGATCTTGTTGGATTAGTTGAACTCGAGTATCGGGTAATTAGTGAGTTAGTTTTTCCTATAGAGATTAAACCCACTCGCTGGGCAGTATTGTTATCAGCAACAGACGATGTTACTATTACTGAACCAATGACGCGGCAAGAAGCAGAAATGAAATATACACGAGTTTTAGGACCAATTAAGGAAAAGTAATGTTACCACCACACGCACCAACTAGAGCACAAATTGAACATGCACGTTATCGTTACACAAATATGTTATGGGGTCAAAGTATTATTGGATTAGGACTCGTAGCTTATTTGTTGTATTTAATACATACCAATAAAACCAGCTGGTTAATGTTGATAGCGTTATCCATTACATTATATTTTGTAATAGATACTGCAATCACATTACATAAGTTTAAGTATGTTGAACCATATTATATGTTCAAAGCTGTAGTATATTGCAACACAATTGGATCAGTTGCAAAGGAGTATATTAATATTGTCATTAATCAACGACGTTTAATAACAAAAGAGGAATATAAAATTATACGTACATACTTTGAATCACATCAAGAGGAATCACTTAGTGATCTATTTGATATGTTACTTGAAAGTGGAGGAGATACATTTACAGCTATTGAGATGTATCAGCATCATCAAAGTGTAAAGAGGACGACAGAATGATTTATTCAGAGTTGTTCAGTGGACGGGCATTAACAGAAAAACAAATTGCAAATAGGCGGAGAACAATAGTAGCTATTACGGTTATGACAGGTGTTATGTCGCTTAGTTTGTTTACATTAATGTTCTTTATTCCAAGCAGTGCATTCGGGCTGTTAATGGGTAGTATCTTATGTGTGCTTGTTGTAATTCATTTCATACAAGTTAGAAGTAGATATGACCAAGTAAGAGGACCGGATTACGAGTCAATATCAGATTATGTTTTTGCGTTCTTTCATAATCATCCAGAGTTTATTGAATATTTTAAAACACTGGGTGATCGAACATGGTGTTATCAAAAAGAGTTTGATGAAATGGTACGTATCATACGGGCCGATAAAGAACAAACCGAAAAAGATAGTGTCAATCAAACATGGGAAAGAGTACGTACAGATGTTTACAAAAATGGTAAAATAACTGTTGAAAGTTTGAAAAAATAAAAAGTTTTGGTTCTTTTATATAAATAAAAATGGTATTGTGGGGTGAGACATCTTTGGATGGGCAATATTCTTCCTTACTGTTGGGTTAATCCCAGGGAACAAACCTTGTGAGTTCTACAATAAACCAAGGAAAAACAAGCGAGTACAGCTTGTATAAAACAGGGTGCTGATGGCAGACTTCGCCTATAGTTCGAATGAAGTGTACGTATGGTAAGAGCGGAATATACTTACTGGGACTTATAATCTGTCCTCATAAACGATTTAGCAGTTGAAGTATTTTGTTTTTTGTTCTTTGCTGTAAACCTGCTTATACTGTGTCTATTAGACTACGGTAGGTTTAATTTTATCTATAGTTCAGTATTTGTTTAATTTCGGAATGATTTTAAACCTGGTTAAACAAGTTGTCAAATAGTTGTGTCTATGTTAAAATGTCTTTGAGAGGTA
>JABEBX010000535.1_pt1 | contig 103317 bp, 129 predicted proteins | sample 7245971 | NCBI WGS metagenome assembly JABEBX01 (sample SAMN14506365, study PRJNA622280) | hot springs metagenome | biome: hot spring [ENVO:00000051]|acidic hot spring [ENVO:00002120]; feature: spring [ENVO:00000027]|sediment [ENVO:00002007]; material: sediment environment [ENVO:01001048]... | reverse complement strand
GCGTTATATATTATTATCATCTGAAATTTAAGTTACAGAATGTGGAGTTAAAAGTTATCTTTTGCGATTTATCAAGATACATCTTTACAATTTAAATTACAGAATGTGGAGTTAAAATAGGCTATTTAAAAACGCAAGTTGTTTTTCGTTAAATGGTTTAAATTACAGAATGTGGAGTTAAAATATGTGGCTACGTGGGAAACTGAGTAAGTAGTTTTCTGTTTAAGTTACAGAATGTGGAGTTAAAATACTTTAACAAATAGTGCGGGGTGTTTTCCAGTTGTAATTTACATATTATGGAGTTTAGGTAAGCCTTCTGAATACCTAAAACAAGCGAAAGGCTTGGAAAAATTTAGGTTACAAAATTATGGAGTTGAAAACAGTAATACATTATATATCTTTTTATTTAAGTTACAAAATGTGGAGTTAAAATGCAAGTCTAAGACAACGTCTGAATTGACCCACCTACAAGTTTAAGTTACAGAATGTGGAGTTAAAATAGTTCACGGTAAAATTTTTCCTGAATGATTTGCATTGTTTAAGTTACAGAATGTGGAGTTAAAATTTTGATGGCCACAGAGCCATATTTAATGCAAACCAAACTTAAGTTACAAAATGTGGAGTTAAAATAGAGGTGCCAGTTGCGTGGTAGCAAGGGGTTTAAGTTAGTTTAAGTTACATATTATGGAGTTGAAAAGTCATTAGACCGAAAAATAACCGCAGTTGAGTTATTTTACATAGTTTGGAGTGAGAGAAAAATTTTTCTTGCCTTAAAAATCAGGTTATTTGTTTTTTATAATAAGCATATTTTAAAATTTAAACATTATTTTTACTAGGTTTTATAACTTTATTTGACTTTTTTAATTTAAGTGCTATAATATAAATATGATGCAAATTTTAGAAACTGTTTCCGATGTTATTTTTGGATTGCTGTTATTCGGTGTTATAGGATTAAGTTTTGCTTATATTATTGATGTTTGTCGTCAAAAAAAGATAGAATAATGAAATACGATTTTGTGGTAGTTAATACAGACGGGTCTTGTATTGACAATCCGGGCTCAATGGGAATTGCATTTGTAATACAGTTTGATGACAATACGGTTTTTAGATATTCAGAATATATTGGTTTCGGCACAAACAATTTAGCAGAGTATCAAGCTGTTTTAAAAGCGCTAGAATACATTCAAAAAAACAATATTATTGCAAACCGCTTTATTTTTAAAAGCGATTCGCAGTTGATAGTTAAGCAAATTAATGGCGAATGGCAAACCAAAGACCATATTTTAGATGAAATTAGAAAAAAAATAATAGCAATCTGTAATTCAATCGGCTACATTAAAACTAAAAAAACAAAGCCTAAATCTAATATAGCAGAATTTACCTTTTCTTGGATACCACGAGAACAAAACAGACTTGCAGATAGATTAGCAAAAAAAAGATCCGCAACAGAAGCTTACCAAACTGTATCAAAAGAAACTTGGCTTAATGAAATCTAATCCCATATCTTTAATACTTCATCAGATTTACTTTTATTTATATGAAAAAGCTTAATAGGATACTGCTTGATTTTATAATAGTAAGCGTGTGCGTTTCGGCTTGTATCAAAGATAACTATATCCGCATTAACTACCTTATCTATTTTGGTAAGTGTTTTTTCTGCGTCTATAAATTCTATATAGCAGGTTTGAAGGGCTTTTTGCAGAGTTTCTTTTTCTTTTGAGTTCCAATTGCCCCCTAAAATTACTATATTTTGATATTCTGGCAATTCTTTGGTAAATTCTATAATATTGCTTTCTTTAATTTCAATGTTTTCTGCAATAGTTTTATTGATTTCCTGCGCTTGTAGCAACTCTTCTATCTTACTCTCAAGCGTTTCTATTCGTGATTTTAAGTAGCTGTTTTCTTTGGTTAACTCTGTAAGCTGTTTATCTTTTGTTTTATCGCTTTCGTTTTTGATTTGAGAAGTTACTTTTTCAAATTCCAATAACTGTTTTTTTGCTTTTTGGTATTTATCTTTTAAATTAGCGTTTTCTTCTTTAAGAAAAGCAGTTTGTTTTACTATTAATTCCTGTTTTTCCCTAAAAGCGTTAAGTTTAGCCCAAAACTGTTTTAAAATAGTGTAGAAAGTATCGTTTTTTGCGTAGAGTTCAGAGAATATATATAGTTTTGAACTTAGAAAAAGCATTATGCCACGCTTAACACCGTTAAAAGCTTTGTTTTCATTGTCATAAACGCAGTCAAATTTTGTTCCAATGCCGTTCCAATCAATTTCACCGACATCTACATAGCGTTCATCGGCAAAATTGTTAAGTTCAAGCATTTCCAAAGATAGTTTTTCGCTGTCTTTAAAAAAATTAGAGCCTGTTTTCTGATACTGTTTTTCATTTTCCAAAAGCTTTTTGTATACTGTTTTATAGTAGTCTACTAATTTATTTATTATTTCGTTATTAAAAATATGCTTGCTGAAATAATAAAGCAACATCATATCTGGCGTTACACCATATTTATGGATACTCGGCATATAATGTTCGTCAAGAATTTCTTTCAGCTGTTCAAAATTCAGCTTATCATAGGTTGCTGTCTTGATATAAGTATTGTTGCGTGAAATTAGCTTATCTAAAAGTTCTTTATAGTTTCCGCTTTTGTTTATGATTTTGTTTACAATTTCAGCTATAATTTCAATAAAATTATCCTGCGTAACCTGCATTGCCAAAAGCGGTTTGTAATCAATACTGAAAGACTTGTAATCGTAGTTGTCCACAAAACAGTCAATAAAAACCATTTTGCCGTCTATTTTATAGAGTTCGTCTATAATCCGCTTATAATCCCTTTTTATAAGCATAAAACTATCCTTTTAAGTTTTCATAAACTTGCCACACATAGCGTAAAGCTTCCCTGTTGTCTAAACTTCCGCTACCCATATGGTAGCAGGCAATAGCATTCCAAGAGTAACCGTATTTGTTGACGCACTTGGATAAAATCCAAGCCCCAACAGTAATGTTTGTCTGTGGTTGAAACAAACTATTTTTATCAATACCAAATTTAGATAAAGTAGGCAAGTGGCAGGAGTTAATCTGCATAAGTCCGTAGTCTATGCTTCCATTAGTATTGTAATTAATCGCATTAGGGTTAAGAGAGCTTTCTGTTACTGCGATTGCATACAGCAATTTAGGGTCTAAATTGTATTTACTGCCTATTTCTTTAAATAAATAGCTGTAATTATTTGAAGTGTAGTTTGTTTTGTAATAAGAATACTTTTTACCTGTATAGGAAGTTTTTCTGCTTGTTTTCTGGTAGTGGCTGTTGACAAAAAAATAAGGGTTATTGTCGGAAGGTTGCATTGAGTTTTCATTGTATTTGTTCATAGCAATTACCTGCACGTTTCCGCTTTTTTGAAAGACATCTGCTTTTACATTAATCACAAAAGCAAATATGCAAGCTATTACAAGAATAGTTTTTCTCATTAAGCCTCCTAGATTACACGCTTAATCTCATCAAAGGTAGTGTATTTGTTTTTAATTTTTTCAATTCCAGAGAGTAAAAGCGTATTATACTTGTAAAAGTTTATCATTGATTTATATATTAGGTCAAAATTTTTGTTTACAATGGCACTTTTAACTTCTTGGTCTAAAATACAGATTTCAGAGATGACACTTCTTGTCGTATAGCCTGTATGATGGCATTTATCACAGCCATTCGGGTTTGCGTATAACACTTCATCGGTAAAAAGATAATCTTCGCTGTTGACATCAATAACATTTGATAAAGTTCGGTTTAATTCCTTTTTAAGCCATTCGTAATCAGTTTTTCTAACAGGTTCTTTTATAGCGCAGTTAGGGCAAACTTTTCTAACAAGCCTTTGTCCTAAAATGGCTATTACGCTGTTTAGCATATCAAAAATATCTATATTTAGGTTTAATAGCCTTGATATTGCGCTTGGAGCGTCATTTGTGTGGAGAGTAGATAATACCAAATGCCCTGTATTTGCCGCTATAATAGCCTGTTTTGCTGTTTCTGTATCTCTGACTTCACCAAGCAGAATTACATCAGGATCGTGCCTTAAAAAGTGTTTTATGGCATTTGAAAAAGTAAGCCTGTCTTCTTCTTTAACCGCTTTTTCATTTACTTGAACCTGCTTCCACATTGAGTTTCTATATTCCACAGGGTCTTCAATCGTTACTATGTTTTTTTCTGTTGCGTTTACTCTTGATAAAATAGAATAAAGCGTAGTGGATTTACCTGAACCTGTCGGTCCCGTAATTAAGAAAATACCATGCGCTTTTTCGCTTATAAAAGATATTTCTTTTTTAATTTCTGCATTAAAGCCAAGCTGTTCTAATGTTGGTATTCCTCCACGCCTTGATAAAATTCTTATAACTACCGAATAATTAGCAACATTCGGCGTATTATTTAAAGCGTTTGGTATATAAGACACACGATAGTCAACATTAGTTATATTGTAATTGACTTTCAATAATTCAAGCAAGCCTGCGTTTTGTTCTGGTTTTTCTTCAATGCGTCCGTCCATCGGCAATGTTGATGTTGAAGTTATCGTGCTGGAACAGTTTAACGCAAGCGCTGTTAAGACATTTGCGTATTGTCTAACACTCATACTTAGTATCGGAATCAAGATGCCGTTTTTCCTAAACTTTATGCGTCCTTTGCCGTCATCGGAAGGTTCAAAGTGTATATCTGAAACACCCTCAAATACTGCTTTTGCTATAATTTTCTGTAAAAACTCTTGAACGCTTCTTGTTCTTTCTGCATCGTCTTCTGTTACCAAGTTGACGCTTATTTTATCTCTTGCTTCGTTAAGGTCATCATCTGTAATTTTCTGCAAAAAATGAAAGTAATAGTCCTCTAAGGCTGACGGGGACACAATATAAGTATATTTGTTAATTTTCCAATCTTTGTATTTTGGGTCTAAATTAAACAAAAGAGCCAATACTTCGTCAATTTTAGATTGATGAAGCTTATTGCTTGGGTTTTTCATACCAAAACTTATATTAATTTGTTTATTGACTTTATCAAATTCTACTTCTAAAGGAACAAAGAAAAATTGTCTGAATATGTTGAATGCGTCTTGATGAAAGTAGCTTATTATATCTTTGTCTATTATTTCTTTATTAAGAAAATAATCGTAATATTCTACTCCGTCCATTTCTGCTAATACCTGCGTAAGGAGTTCTTCGGTAACAATGCCTGTGCCGATTAGTTTTTTAAAAAAAGATGTGTAGTCTACTTTGTTTTCCGAAGTCATACTGTCTTTAATTATTTCTTGTAATGTAAGAGTGGTAACATAGATACCGTGATTGCGTAGAAGTTCTATTATATGGCTAATTTTTTTCTTGTCTTTTTCGTCCACTTGTTTACCTCCCGCAGACATAATTATTATAAAATATTATATCTTTTAATTATAAAAAGTCAAATTATATAAATAAAATAATTAATATGAATTATTTAATATTAATTTGCTATTGATTTTTTATTATTTAGAAATAAAAAAAATTACATTAATTATTCAGTAAAAATATTAAAAAGCCTAATAACTACAATATTTTAAAAAAAATCATATTTTACATTTTTTATCTTGACATTTTGAAAATTTGTGATATATTATAATCATCTGAACCGTAGGGTTTTTACCCTATTGTTGACACAAAGACGATTTTAGGCTATCCTGCGAAACGGACTGCTTTTGAGCGGTTTGTTGAGTTGAGATAGATAGTTTGACCGCTTCTGAGCGGTATGTTTGCCACTTTTGAGTGGTATTTTTTAAAAGGGTTTTCTCCCTTTCTACAAGCAATATTATACAGGTTTTTTTTATTTTTTTTAATACTTTATAGCCATACCTGTATTTTAGTATTGCTTACAGAAGGGGAGAGAAAAATTTAGGAGGTAAAAATGATTTTAAGTTTTCCTAATCCTGCCACAAAAGGGCAGGAGGAAAAAAATGTTAACTTTTGCCCTAATTGTGGGGCAAAAGTTGACGGAGGTAAATTCTGCCATGAATGTGGGCAAGCGCTTATGGTAGAATTAGCAAAATCAGTATCAGCAACTGATGTTGCTGATACTGCCAAAAAAACTGTAAATAAACTTTCAGCGATAAGTATAAAAAAACTACTTATTGCCGGTGGGCTTATTTGGTTAACAGGAACACTTTTTATTAAATTTTTGACTTTATTAATCTTTTCCTTACGCTAATCATAGCGTAAGGAAAAATCTCTCCCCTTTAATTAAAAAAAATAATTAAAAAAACCAATCAATATTGCCCTAACCATAGTAAGCATTTTTTGTGGTTAGGGTCTTATAGCTTTGCTGGTATATTGCTTACATATACCAGCTATCAAACAAGACCTAGTAGATGTGCTATATTTGTCTGCTAGGTTCACTTCTTAAAGCCACTATAAGCGCAATAGTGGCTTATCAATTAGTTAAAAACCACACTAACCTAACTACGAAAAAGTAGAGGATTAAATGCGGTTTTATTTATAAAAACCACACTAACCTGACCGCAAGGTAGGCTTTGTAAGCAGGTGCGGACTTATAAAACAAGGAGGTTTAAAATGAAAAAATACTCTACACATACAGAGTATATGCAAGACAGGTGGATCAATTTTTTAAGAAGAAAAGGCTATATTTACTACGGTTTCGGTAAATTTATCTATTGGGATAATGTTTTGTGGACAAGCAAAAGCGATGGGAATAGACTTTGGGTTGCTTACGATTATAATTCAGTAAGCGGTAATCTATTTGCACATGTTAGCCAAGCGTCGCTTGCCGTATCACAAAAAAATTTAGATGCATTAATAAACATTCAAAATTCAAAAAGCGAATATAAAATTGTTTGGAGAAAAGATAGCTATGGTGAATACATAGCTTCATTAAAAAAAAGTAAATTTCAAATTTATTTATAACTTGTTCTAAAAGATAGAACGGGTTGTGATAACATTTTTGACGACCCGACAAATACATTTGTCGGGTCACTGAAAGATTTTTTGAAACATAAAAATCTTACTCTTCAAGAATTACTTGAAGAGTAAGGATAGACAAGCTGGTGGGAAAATTACATTTTTGTAGTTTTCTCACCTTTTTTTTATCTATACAAATAAAACAAATAAGGAGGCAATAATGAATAATGAAGATGTATTGGCTAATTATACATTGGCCGAAAAAGAAAAGGTAGAAAATTTATTTTCTTTAATGCCTGAAAGTATTAGAGAAAAAACAAAAAAAGATTTTCTTAAATTAGTTGCACATTGGACTAATATACTTGGGAAAATCAATTTATTAGAGTTTTTTTATACTGCTATTGCAAATAATGCACGCTACGCAGGATTTTACTCTATATCAAAGCCTGTAAATAATTCTATGCCAATCATTATTGTATATGCTTTACAGCTTTTTAGATATTTGGCACGCAACGATATAGAGCTAAAAGACTTATCAGATTATGATTTGTATTTATTGAGAAGCAGTATAAATATAACAAATCCAGAAGAAGCATATAAAAAATTTAAGGAGGCGGCAAATGCAAGCAAATGAGTGTTCTGTTGTCTATATAGGTAAAGAAAATATAGAAACAGATGGAAAACTATTATCAAAAGCAATAGAAAAAATAAGAGAAAAATATCCGACACAATATATTTTTTACTACAAACAGGAAGGATATTTTTACTTTAAAATTTTAAGAACAAAAAGGACACTTGAAGTAAAAATATTTTGTTTCTCTAATACAGGTAATAAAGTATGGGAAACAAAATGGAAAACAAACTAAGGAGGTGTAAATGAATAACAATTTAGCATTTAGAAACGATTTTCAATCTTTAAAGATTGAAAAAAAGTATTGGGTAGAGGTTTACGATGATAGCAATAATTACCCTATGATGTATTTCAGAGGGCAATGGGTAACCAAAGATGAAAGCTTGCTTGAAATTGCCGTTAAAAAATTGGCATTAATTAAGTGGGTAAAAAAATTTAATGAAATCAGTTTTTCTAATCCTGTAAAAGATATTGTTTTTGATGTTGATGTTGATAGTAACGATAATGTTACTATCAATCTTGAATCAAAATCAACTTACGGGATTGGTGAATATAGCTTAAACGAGACAGTAAAATTTGCAAAAGAACAATTGCAAATATTTATTGAAACTGCCGAAGAGTTGTTTTCTCAAATTGACTTTGATGACAAGTTTGAGAAAACAAAATTATATGTAAAACAGATCCCTGCGGTTGAAATGACCGCAGAAGTATAAAGGAGGTAAATATGAGTAGAAACTGGACTTCTCTTTTAAAAAGGGAAGGATATGACTATTATTTTGACAAATTTAGCTATTGGAATGATGTTTTATGGGCGGAGAAAGATGAGTTAAAGTTTCCAATAGCAATTGTTGAAACAGAAAACGGAAAAACAAGCATTATAAAACATACAGAAATTGCTTGTAGTTCAAGAAATTTGCGTATTTTAGAAAACAATCATACAAATGAATACAGCGGAATAAAAATAAAATGGATAACTTCTAAAAAAGCAACATTAGTTGAGCTATTTTATGGAGTAGAGTGGTAGGAGGTATATTTATGGAATGGGAAAAATTTAATCCAAAAGAAATTAAAAGTATTGCTGAAAAAGCGTATAAAGAAGGTTTAAAAGTGCATATTAAAGGCATTATAAAACCATATATTTATGTTGGTAAAAGAGAACAAGAATATGATGAAGTTTTAACTCCATTATGTTCTTATAATGTCTATATTCTTTACAAACCTAAAACAAAGAAAAAAGGTTTTAACAGAGATATAGACTTTTTTATAGACAGCGATTGCCAATATAGATATGAATATGAATAAAAGCAGGCTGTATAGCCTGTTTTCTTAATTAATTTCAAAAAAATAATTTTTTATAGGAGGTGTTTATGAAATCAATTTTTGCTTGGGAAATTTATGAGGGAGAAATTATATTAAATGAAAAAAAATTAGATAAATTTTATGAAAACTGTAAAAGAATAGATGGTTTTCATAATGTCAAGCTTGAAATGGATAATAACCGTCTTACAGACATAATTGTTGATGAATACGATGAGTTTGACGGTAAATCTTTTGCTGTAGAAATGGCAAAAGTAATCAAAGAAGGTATTATAGCTTTTTATTTTATGGGGCAGGAAAGCAATGGATACGAAGTATCCCATATGTCAGTTGTTCCAATGTATATGGATTGGTCGGTTGACGATGAAGAAGAAATAACAATAGAAGAGGAGGTGTAAGTATGTTATTTGAATTTGATTACGAAATAAATGAAAAAGTAAAAATTAATACAAGCAAATTAGATAAGTTTTATAGTGAATGCAAGCTTATAAAAGGCTTTGAAAATGTAAAGCTTGTATTAGATGATAATGATTGCTTAGATAGCATTGTCGTTGAGAAATATGATGATTATTACGCAGAAGACTTTGCTATTGAGTTATCAAAAATAATTGACAATGACGAAATGGTTACATTGTATTTTAAAGAAACAAAAAACTGTGAGTATGGCGAAAGATACGATGTAAGCAGGTTGTATGTGGTTCCAGCTACTCTAGACTGGGTAGAAAATGAACCAATAGAAGTGGAAGAGGAGGCGTAATATGAATTCGTTAATGGCGTTTGATTTATTTAATGCTGAAATTGATACATTAAAAATGAACGAATTTCTTAGTGTTTCTCAAAACCTGCAAGGTTTTGAGAATGTTATATTAGAAATTGATGATAATAACATTTTAAGAAATATTACCTTTCCAGATGATGAATATTTTGGCACATTCATTGACTGTGATGAGTTTGCCATAGAATTTTCAAAAATACTAAAAAATGGAGAAGTAAAACTCTATTTTGATGGCGAAGATGAAAACTTTGCTTGGGGATATAAAATAACTCCCGGCAAAGTATTTGAGTTATACAAGGTTTGGACTGAGGGTATCCAAATCCATTAATTTTGTAACTTACTCACCCACCGGGAAGACAATTCTTGGTGGGTTTTTTTAACTAAATATCATACACTTATACTTTTTAAAAGCCATATAAGTATAAATGTATGCGTAGCGTGGAGGGCGAACCTTGTGTTTATGGCAGGCACAAAACAGCCCAAGATTATAAATAAACTATTTTGGAGGTAAAAATGATTAAAAGAATGACGAAGTTTTATGTTATTAAAAGATGTCCTAATTGTGAAGCTAAAACGCTTCACAGAAAAATAGACACATTAATAACACATAAAAACATTACTATCCGCACAAAAGCGTTTAAATGCCTAAAATGCGGTAATATAGCTTTTAATGTGGATAATTTTTTAACAAAATATTATGCAAAAAAAGGAGGTAAGCATGAGTAAAGTATATGAAATTGTAACAAATCAAATAATAAATGCATTAGAGAAAGGGACAGTCCCGTGGGCTAGTCCCTATGTAGCAGGCGTAAAACATCAAAATTTAATAACAAAAATCCCGTATCACGGGGTTAATATTATGTTGCTTGGTTTAGTAGCCCAAGCAAATGGGTATCAATATCCATTATGGCTAACATACAACCAAGCCAAACAAAAAGGCTGGCATGTAAAAAAAGGTGCTAAAACTGCTATGGTAACCTTTTTTAAAATGTATCAGCCTAAAATTAAAGATATGGCAGATGATGATATAGCAGATGATGATATAGCAGAAGAAGAAGAAACAACAAAATCCATTCCTGTTCTGCGATATTACAATGTATTTAACATCGCAGAATTAGATGAATGTGATGAAATTGTAAACAAAAAAGCTACAGAAACTTGTAAAGTTGTAGCTATAAGTGACTTAGAAAAAGAATACAAAATTTTTCTGCATACTTATATATCAAAAGAGAAAATAGAGTATATAGAAAATGAAATTAATGGTTTAGTGTCTGCTTATAATCCTGTAAAAGACAGGATTAGAATGTCAAATGTTAAACCAGAAAATTTTTTACAAGTATTGTCCCACGAGGTAATACACTCTACGGGGCACCCTAAAAGATTAAACCGTTTTGCTATTGATAAATTTGCGGAAACCGAAGAGTATTCTGCAGAGGAGTTAGTAGCAGAAATTGGGTCTTGTATGATGATGGCACAGGCAGGACTACAGCCTAACATAGAAAACTCAGCCAGCTATTGTAACGGCTGGGCAGAGTTTTTAAGAGATAAGAAAAAAGCTATAGTTTCTGCATCAGCCAAAGCAGAAAAAGCCTGCGATTTTGTGGTTAAGGTCGCAGGCATAAAAAAACTCAAAGAAGCGGTTTAATCATTTTCACACTACCAGCATTTAAATCATAAATGCTGGTAGTGTTCTATTTATAAAAATCAAAAAATTATAGGAGGTGTATAGTGGAAGAAAGAAAAGTTTATGTTAATGGTGATGATGATAATATTTTAAAAGAAACTGTAATGGCTCACTTATTAGAGGCAATATTGCTTACTAAAAAGATATGCCCTGTTGAAGACGCTAAAATTTGGGATTTAATAGAAATATTGTTAAAGCATAAAGAAATAAAAGACTTAGTAGATAATTATAATAATTTTATAGAACAGTATTGCAAAACTTCAAATAAAAATTATATACGATTGGCAATTAAGGAGAAAAAAAGCTTTATAAAATTATTAACCACAAAATACTTATATGAATTAACAAGATTTTAGGAGGTGTTTATGTTGTTTGTTAACTTTTCGGCTACAATCGTAGAAAAAGTCAAAATTGACTGTAATAAAATAAACGAATTTTATCAAAAATGTTTAAATTTAGTAGGATTTGAGGATATAAAGCTAATTCATAGTATTTATGATAATTGTGTTTTGGATTACATTAAAGTGAATTCTCAAAATCCGAATATTGATAAAATCCAAACAAGTGGTTATTTCTTTGCTGACTATATATCAAGGATTATGCTGGAAGGCTTGTTGGATTTATATTTTTCAGACGAATATGACATATGGGGCTTTAGAGTCAGGCCTAATGCTGTAAGCTATTTACAGCATAAATGGGTTGTCGGTTCAATTCAATTTTTATAAGGAGGTGAATAATGATATATAAGCCATTTAAATATAAAATAAAAAAAGTAGTTTTAGATTTAAATAAGCTTTACAGTTTTTATAAGGCTTGCCAAAGGAAAGATATTGAGTTTTTCAAGAATGGAAAACTTAATATTGATGGAATTTTTTTAAAAGAAATAATTTTAGATGAATCACTACCAATATTTGAAAATAAATCTTATCAGATTAGGAGTAGTGATTTTTATAATAATTCTTTGGAGTTTGTTGAAGAACTCTCAAAGATTATGATTGATGGAAAACTGAAATTGTATTTTACTGTTTGGAATAATAGATGGGCTTTTAAAATTTATCCGAATAAAATCATTCATCTAATAGATGGGTGGGAAGAAACAGATAAATTAACTACAAATTATATGATTTTCAACAGCAAGTCTTAATATTCAAAAAACAATCAATAAGTTGAATAGGATTAAAAACAGTGCCAAATATGGTGAACGCATAGCTTCATTAAAAAAGTTATAAATTTACAAGAAAGTTATTAAGAATAGAAACTATATAAAACTTATTTCTGTTTTCACCCCGCCAGAGCAAAAAATTGCTTTAGCGGGGTTTTTTGTTTAAATTTGACTTTTATTTTACATTAAAAGCGTATTTTTAAATAAAATACAATGGAGGTTTTTGTATGAAAAAAACTTTTCTTGCAAGCGCATTGGCTTTATCTTTAAGCTTCGGTTCAGCGTGTTTATCTTTTGCGCAACCGCCAAGTCCACAGCCTAATCAGCAACAGCAACAATTTAAAGAACATAAATTCCAAGAAGTAAAAGAAAAACGCTTACACATTATTCACGAAAGAATAGAAAGATTAGAACAAAGAAAAGCCTGCATAGAACAAGCACAAGATTTTCAAGCTTTAAGAAATTGCCGTTAAGGAGGGCATTATATGTTTAAAAGACTTTTAGCTTCGTGTGTGGTTATTGGCTTAATGGCTTCGCCTGTTTTAGCAAATCAAGTAAAACAAGAACCTGTAAAAACAGAAAAAGCAGTAAAGAAAGCTCACAAAAAGAAAGCAACAGCAAAGAAAACGCTAAAAAAGAAAGCAACAATAAAAGCTTTAAATAAAACAAAAAAAGCAGTCAAAGGCTAAGCATTTCCCAGCCAAAGCTTTAAAGCTTTGGCTGGGAATATTGTATACTTAAAATAAATACACTTCTTGCTTTGTTTCTGCTTGTTGCCAAACTTCTTCAACATCTTGATTGTCTTCGTTAAATTCTTGGCTTTTAAGTGTTTCTTCCTGCGGTTTCTCTTCTTTATGTTTGTGTTTTTTCTTTATTATATCAAACAATTCGTTCAGGTCTTTTGCATCAATATAAAGCTTGTCTATTGCAAGGTCTGTTTCGCTTTCTGTGAAACTACAGGCAAGTAAAGCGTAATCGTATTCATTTTCTTTGTCCTGCAATAAAAAAAACCTGTAATTTCCGTCAAAAATAAGATTTACATAGTTGTAAGCGTTTTTTATGTTATTTGGCAAACTATCAAAAAGCTTTAAGCCTTTAATTTCTCCATACCAAAAATTTGTTTTTGAAATAAATTTCTCTGTAAAATTAATCAGATCCTGCGCTTTCACAAATATACCTCCTAATAAAACTAACCTGCATTAGTAAATATTTCATACCATTTTGATTTTCTAAGCTTTTCTAACGCTTTTTCCTCTATTTGCCTTACACGTTCTCTTGTTATGCCGAGTATTTTACCAGCTTCTTCAAGCGTATAAGTATTATTTGTCTGCAAACCAAATCTCATTTGCAAAACTTTTTGTTCTTTTTCGTTTAAAATAGCCATAGCTTGTTCTATTTTTTCCGACATATCTATCTCAATGGTTTGTTCCAGCGGTGACAGTGTATTTGTATCTTCTATAACATCTCCTACTGTAAGATCGCTGTCTTCGTTTAAAGGCATATCTATTGAAATAATAGGTTCTCTGGCAAACATTAAAATATCCTGTAATTTTTCTACGGTAATTTGTGTATTTTTGGATAAATCCTGTATTGTAAAACCGTCTTGATTTTCTTGGAGTAAATTATGTTTGGTTTTGTTGATTTTTTTAATTACATCAGCTATATGCAACGGCAAGCGGATTGTATGTGACTGTTCGGCTATGGCACGCTGTATAGCTTGCCTAATCCACCATATGGCATATGTAGAAAACTTAGCGCCCTTTTTGTAATCAAACTTATCAACCGCTTTTATAAGACCAATATTGCCTTCCTGTATTAAATCTGCAAAAGGCAAACCCTTGCCTGTAAAATCTTTTGCGATAAAGGCTACAAGTCTTAAATTGCCCTTAATTATCTGCTTTTTGGTTTTGTCAATCTCATCTATGTAGTTTTTTAAATAAGCCTGCGTGCGTTTATCAAGCTTATTTATTATTTTTTTGAGATAAAAATCTGTAAAGTTAAGCTTATATAGTTTTGCAATAATTTCCTGCTGTGGCTTTTGATTATCAAGCATAGATTTGACTTCCGAAAGAATGTATAAAAAATTGCGTTTTATAGTATTCTCTTTGTTTTGTCTAAAATCGTTAATGTTGTTAGAGATATTTTTTAATTCTATATGATTGTTATTGATATCATTAATTAAGCTGTCTAATGCTAAGCTGAATGAGGGGGTTGCAATGAGTGTTTCAAGTATGGCATTTTTAGCATTAGCAATTTGTTTTGCTAATACGGTTAATTCTTTGCTACTCATTACATTTATAGCGTTTATCTCATTAAGATAAATTTGCTTTTTACTATTTAAATCAAACCTTTTTCTTTTAGTATCCATTTAATCTCCTGTCCGCTTAACCTTAAATATATCGCTGTGGTAGTAAGTGATGCGTGTCCCAGCAATGCCTGCACCGCAGTAACAGGCACTCCTGCCCTCAGTAACTCTATTGCCCTTGTATGACGCAATATATGCGGGTGAGCCAAGTCTTTTGGTATGCCTGCTTTTTTGCCTAATTTAGAAAAGATTACTCTAAAATTTCTGTCTATCAGCTTAAAAACCTTGCCTTTTGCATCTGGAAACTGCGCTAAATATGTGGCAAGTTCGCTGATCGCTTGACTTGGCACAGGCACAATGCGGAATGTTTTACTTCTTTGCTTTAAAGTAATTAGCTTTACTTCGTAGTTTCTAAAATCTATATCTGTATTGTCATCTATGCTTAACACTTCATTGAGCCTTGCGCCTGTAAAACGCAAAAACAAATAAACAATCCAATATCTGCCACGCTTTTTCCTAAGCATGCCAACGCCATTTTCAAAGAAATCCATAAAGCTTTGAGTTAAGGCATTCAGCTGGTCATCACTTAAATATTCTATTTTAGCGGATTTATAGTTAATCGGCAGGTTGCCGTTGCCGTTTGTGGGCATTCCCATTTTAAACTCCTATTCTTTTTCAATAAAAAACTTTATTACATCTGCAATATCTTTATTGCTTAAAGTAATTTCCAACTCTAAACCATTCAAATTGATATTAAAGGTTTTGCTTATTCTAAATATTGATGGTGCTTTAAGCTGGTGCGTAATAGATAAAGCGTTTTCGCCTTCGTCAAAATCAATGGCTGTTATTTTTTTGAATGGTATTGCAATATTCTTTACAGGGCTTGAGAAAAAAATCTTTTGGTTTGTTATTACAAAATCGCCTCTGTCTTTTTCGTCCAAGCTTGTATATTCTTCCACAAAGGTTTCAGGCTTTTGAGATGAGCGGGAGCTTCCTGTGTAGTAAGTAATCCCTTTTGCTATTCTTATTGAAAAACCGCTGTATTTTCTTGGTGTCTGCGCCTGTTTATGGACTGTTTTGTGTTTTTGAAACTCTAATTTTGTTGCAACTGAATTAAAGTAAATAAACTCATCTGGCTGTAATACAAACTTGTCTGTATTGATAAAATTAAGCTTTAAATTGCCATTAATAAATTGCTGTAAAATCTCTTTTTTGATTGCGTCTTTAATTTCCTCAAATTTTTTATTTAAAGGATAAACGCCTTTTTTGTAATAATCAACAGTTAAAGCTTTCCATTCGCTTAAAGTAAATTTATATTGATTAAACTTTTGATAAACTCCATAGGGATCATCGTAAGCTTTGATAAGCTGAAATTTATTTAAAATACCTTTTCTAAACTCTGCTTTGCAGTTTTGGCAAGTGTAAATCTTGCTGAAAAAGCTTTCTGATTTAGTTTCTTTTAAAAAGCCTTTCCTGCATACAGGACATAAATTATTATCAGTATCTAAAACATTTCCATACGACTCAATTTGTTTTTTGATTTCCTGAGCCTTGTTAACTAATGCAAGCAAATTTTCTTTTTGTTCTAAACTAACTTCTGGCATTTTACCCTCTGTTTTCTATTCTGTTTTGAAACTCAAAAGGTTTTATTACTGTAAAAGAGTCTTTACCGTTGCTTGTATAAACAGTAACCGAACCATAATTAAACAGTTTGCCTAAAAAATTCTGTTTTATTTCTGTGCTTGTAATTTGAGATAACAAAATTTCAAAATGAAATTTTTTTACAAACATATCTATGACGCCTATTATTCTTTTGTTGGTTACAAGCACTTTTGTAAAAATACAGGCATAAACCAGCATAAAAACAAGTCCTATAATAGATGCAAGCGTAAATGCAACAGTTAGCCCTGCTATTTTGTCAACAGGCACATTGAAAACAAAAGGCAATATAAAAGGCAAAGATATAGCTAATGTTACAATTAAGCTTTTCATAACGCAAACCCAATGCTTTCTGGTTTTATATAGGACTTGTTCGTTTGGCATTAAATTGCCGTCAACTCTTTCCATACCGCATTCCTACTCTACAATTACCGCAGTGCCAATGTAAATTACTTGCGAAACCTGCCATTGACTGCCCTGCTGTTCGTAATTGCCTGTGGTTGACTTTACATCTGTGATTGCATTTGCGCCCATATTTTTGGCATTAAGTATCATATCCTGTAAAGCTTCTTTTTCTGCCAAATCAAACTCTTCTTTTGTTGATGCCTGTGTTTCTGAAACACCGCTTACTACGCCTATGACTTTTGTAATTTTCTTACCCGGGATTTCTGATGACGATACTGTAATAATTTCATCTCTAATTTTTTCTAAATCCTTTATAATGCTGTTTTTTTTCTGTATAGCCTTTTTTTGTTTGGCTTTAAGCGATGCAACACCAGAAAACCATATAAACAAAATAAAAGCTATAATAAATATAAAAAAACCAGAAAAGATTTCCATAAGCACACCTCCTATACAATAGTCAATTTTCTTGACTGATTTATTAAATTAAGTATTTCGTTGTTATCATTTTCTTCGCAGTAATCCAATGCCTTTTTAAAATTTGCCAAAGCATCTGTTTTATTTTTAGTTTGATTAATAAGCCCAAGTCCCTTGTAAGCATTGCATTTTATTTGATTATCATTTGATTTTATAAGACTTGAATAAAGCCTGCGGGCTTTATCATAGTCTTTATTCTGCAGGTAAAGGTCTGCAAGGTCTAACTTTAAGTATTCCAAATCGGTTTGGTCTTTAATAAGTGGTTTAGCTTTTTCCAGACAGCTTATAGATTTTGAAATATCATTGATTATCTTATAGCATTCGCCAAGCATATTGTAAACTTCAAGCTTTTGTTCTTTAAAAGTAGCACAGTTTAAAGCTATAAGTCCGCAATCTATAGCTTTATCTATATCAAAATCCTTGTATATCTCTGTAAGTTTTATATAAGCGAATGATTTTTGATTTTTTTGTATCTGCGGATTAAGTATTGCCTGATTAAGATAATCTGTTGCTTTCTCAATAACACCTAAATCTTTGTAAACAACGCCGAGCATAATTTGTATGTTTGCCATCTTTTTTTGGTTTTTAGAGGCTTTTTCTTTGGCAAGCTGTAAATGAAGCAGGCTTAAAGCTATATTATCTGCGTAGTAGTAAGCAACACCTGCATAATAATGCGTCAAACTGTCTTTTTTAATTTCCAAAGCTTTTTCAGCTAAATTAACAGCCTCATTATAATTTTCATTTTGAATGCTTTCAATGCATTCATTCAAAATGTTTTCTGTTTTTTGAATGCTTCACCTCCTTTTGGACACTTTTGTCCTAAAACTTATTACATAATAGCACAAAAGTATAAGATAGTCAAGTATAAAGTTTAAAATAGGTATTTTTTAAAATGGCTTTGGAATAAGGTTTTAAAAAATGATGAGTTTTATGCATTTAAGAGTTTTATCCGAAAATACTTATTTTAGGATAAAAGTATTTGCAAATTTTACGCAACGCCCAGCAAAACCCTTAAAATAAATAAATGCGCTGGATAAAACCAATAGCCTATCCATTTATTTATCTTTAAATTAGGTAAAATGTCTTTTTTAAGGCTTAAAAAGATTAGAAAATAGCTTACAAACACCATTAGGATTATTCTAATGTCTATTGTATTTAAATAAAGCATTAATGGAAAAGTTAAAGCTAAGAATATTTTGTTGTTTAGCTTAAAATAGAAATAAAAAGCCACTATTAAAAAAGCGCAGGCTATTATTTCTACATCAAAAAACACAAAAAAAGCAAGGTAAAAAGCCATAGCACAAGTTAAAGCAAACTCATTAAGCTTGTTTTTATCTATGAAGTAAATCATGGCAAGCCCAAAAGCCAAAGGTATAAAAGCATTTCCAAAAGTTTCAAAATACGCAATATAAAACGGTTCGCTTAATAAAGCAAATATGGTTACTCTAAATAGAAATTGTTCGTGGTGTCTGCTGTTGTAGACAAAATTATAGGCAATTAGAAAAGCAAATATCGGAATGCTTATCCGCCCAAACATTCTCCAATAAATAGCGTCATATGCATTGATATGATAATGATTGATTAACCAGATAGAAAAATGGTCAAAAATCATCGCTATCATAGCTAAAATTTTCAGCCAAGTTTTATTGGTCTGCATCACGATTAGCTTTTTCTATAATTGCTAGTTTAAATCTATGTTTATAAGCATCATTCATATCTTCTGCACTGTCATAGAAAGAAAAATTACCATTTATTAAATCACTTATATGTAAAATAATAGTATCGCTTGGATAGCCTGATAGCCATTCAAATAGCGTAGCAAGATAATAACCGCCAACACCGCAATCTTTAATAGGCCCATAAATATACCCTTGCCATTGCACTATTTTTTTACCTGTTTCTATATCTTGTAAAAAACTATGAAAATATTTACCTGCAAGATTTATTTCTTTAGACACTAATTTATTTTGTCTGTTTTTTGTTTCCACAAAAACCTCCTTAAAGTATTTTTCTATTTTTTTTGCCTGTAAAATCTTGCAAGCCAAGCAATTTATTCAGCTGTTGAATGTCAAAGCCTGTGATTACCTTATTGCCAATAATAACCACAGGAATGCTTGACTGTCCTGTTAGTTTTGCTACTTCCAGCTGTTTTTTTAAATCTCTTGAAATATCAAATTCTGTATATTTAACGCCTTTTTGTTTTAAATACATTTTAACCGCATTGCAGTAAGCGCAATTATGCGTAGTGTAGATTGTAACCTGTTTCATTTTTACTCCTAAATTGTTCATATAGTTTTTTAATTTTAAATATTAAAGTCCTTAAAGCCGACACATAGCCCATTGTAAAGTATCCATTAGAAAAATCACCGTTTTCTTTTTGATATTTAATCATTTCTGGTATTCTTTTTAAAAGTATTTCTTCAAGTGCATACAAAACATTATCAGTATTGTTGAGCAAATATGCTCTAATTGAAGTATAAGCCACAAAAGCCCCTTCGCAGTTGCTTAACAAGGCATAATCTGAGTCACCCCTTGCGCCTTTTTTTAAAAATTCAATTTTGTTTATCTCATTGTCAACTATTTCTATTGTTTTATTTAATATAATTTTGTTTTCAACTTGCATATTTTTCTCAAATAATAATTTTACTTATATCTATTCCTTTGTTCATTTTAGTTTTTTTTATTTCCTGTGGGAAATTTAGAGACATACTTTCTCTTTCTTTTTCTCTTTTTCTTTCTATTTCTATTTTTATAAGTCTTCTTGAGTCTACATAATTATTATTAGCAAAAAAAAGACATTTTTTAAAATAATAGTTATCTTTTTTTTCTATATAATTAACTGCATTATAGAAAAAAGCTTCTCTTGGGTTCTTTAATTCTATATAGCGAATTTTGGTTTCTTCAATATTTATTTTTTTAGAATGATATTTAGAGTGAAACAATATTTCTACAAAACTATCTACAAAATCCTCTTTCAATAAAAATATTTCTTTGTAGTTAATGCCTTGATGTTGCAAAATATATACAATAACAAGCATTTTTATATATTTCATAGTATCGTTTTCACTTAAATGCTTGTATTTAAAATACTTCGCCGTAAGCATATTTACTGATTTATCCTTATATCTTTCAAACAGCACATCAAAATACTTATGCTTAATATAAGAGATATAATAATCTTTATTCTCTTCCCAAACTTTAATCTCAAATTCTTCATTACCGCTGACAGCAACATAATAATTATTGTAATGGTAATCCTTTTTAAGATTTTCTTTTATAGTTTCGCTTAAAGTTTTTTTCATAAAATCTCCTTAATATTCCAATAGTCTTTTTATTCCAAATGTTAGAATTACAATTGCCACGCTGACAATAATAAATACAGTAAGAGAAATAAATAAACTTGAAAATATCAGATATCCTATAAGCAGTATGCGCCTAATTGAAGTATATTCTTCGTCCATTAAAGCAATCTTGATTATCACACTAACAATTAAATAGCCAATCGTTTCTGCAATAATTGTGTTTGCATTAAAATTAAACATAGCTTACCGCCTGAATTTATAAAAGTAATCCACGATAAAAAACGACAGGATAAAGCTAATTATAGTAGTTTGCCAATCTGTCAAATAGATAGTATTCAAATAATGAATACTATCTACCGCAGGTTTAAGTAAATGGTGCGCTTGTGCTGTCATCTTTATCTCACAGGCACAAATACAAACATTTCATTTTCATTTACAATTTCATAAGGTTTTACCACATCTTTCCAATACAAATCTATGTTATCTGAATTATAAGTGTTGATTAGAAAAGGATAAAGCGATAAAAGCAAGCATTGCAGTTTAACTTCATCTTTTGCATCGCAATATATTAAAGGTATCGTATCAATACTTTCTTCGCCCTCGTCGTTGGCATAAAGAATTTCCATTAAGTTTTGGTTTATTGTTAAGGTTATATGCGGGTTTGTTTCTGTTTTTGCAACTTGATATATTCTATCTACCGCAACTTTAAACTCCTGCAACGGTATTGTGGCTTTTGTGGCTTCTTTTCTTATGCTTATCTGTTTATAATCAGGAAATCTGCCTTGTATAATTTTAGACGCTATTTTAATTGTAAAATCGGTATCGTTAATAATAAATTCTGCATATAAGGGTTCATTGTTATCGTTGTAATAGGTATTAAAAGTTAATACAGCGTCTTGTTCTGCATTTATTTTAAGAAGCTGTCTTACTGCGTTTGCCTCTATAATACCGTAAAAATCTTTTGTTTCTTGATTAAACACTTTATTGTCAAGCATCATTCGGTTTGTAGCTACCGCATTAATTTGATTGTCTTTGCATTCTATAAGCACGCCTGTAAATTCTCTTGTAGCCATACTGCCGTCTTCTTTTAACGAAGCAAATACTGTATTTAAAAATTGCTTTGCGTCTTTAAAAGGTAAAGCAAATATGGTATCAGGCTGTTTGTTTTTAATAAAAAAATCATATTCTTCAACGCTTGTAGGTTTAAGCGTAGCGGTAAATGTATTGTTTTTAACTATCATTAAACGGTCTTTAAAGTCAATTTCCACTTGGTCTTTAAAGCTTTTAAAAAGCTTGGCTACATCAGGCTTGATGTAGCACTTAATTTCTTTTTCCAAAGGCTGTGCCAATGTATATTCAATGGTTTCCTGAAATGCTTCGTTTGTGGCAGTTAAAGACAGTTTATCGTTTTGTATCCATAAGTATAAGTTGCTTAAAAAATCAGAGTTGCTTTTTTTGGGCACTATACTGACGGTATTGAAAATTTTTGCGATTATATCAGCATTAAATTCACTCATATTTAAAAAGCCCTCTTGAGCCTTTCTTGGTAAAAATTAAAAACATAAGTTCCGTTTCTGAAATATTTAACGATAAAATTACCTTTGTCTTTGCTTTTAACAACAATCCTTAAATACTCATTATCAGCTGGATCGCCTGAAATGTAATTATCTTTGTTGAATTCTCTTATCATATTGCTAACATCATTCACATCGTCTGTCTGTATCTCTATATATCCGTTTTTTCCAGAGTAACTGCAAATAAACTCTTTTGCCTTTAAGTTTTCTAATTCCTTCAAAAGCAGTTTCATAAATACACCTCCTTTTTTGGGTTTCCGCTAATAGCCAATTCAACATACTCTTTTAGAGATTTTAAGTTATTCCAAAGCGGAACATACTGTTTTAAAGTTTTGTTCCAGCTGTATTCCAAACCTGTGCATAATACTTTCTTGCGTAAAGCAACCGATAACATAACAGGACTGTCATCTACAACAAGAAACACTCTATTATTGATAAATTCCTTTTTATTTTGCGCAATAATGAGCTTATCAAAATCAAGATGGTTTTTAACCAGCCATCTTTCGGTAGTATATCTTGAATCATTTATTCTATCTGTTACAATGGTAATATAAAAACCCATTTTTCTAAGTTCTTTTAAGAAAAGCATAGAATATTCAAAGGGTTCGTATTTTTCCTGTTCTAAATGTATTTCATTGACAATACGCTTAAATTCTTTATCTGATATATAGTTTTTATAAAAATGCCAATCCCAAAACTCTATGGCAGGGACAAAATACTTGTTTTTTATAAGTTTTTGATATAAAGCGCCCGCAAAATTCCATAAAGTATTGTCTATATCTATAAAAACGATTTCTTTATTTAACGCCTGTGCTTCCAAAACCATTACTACCTCTTTCTGTATAATTAAATTCTTTAGTTTCTGCTACATATACTTTTACAACAGGCACAATTACAAGCTGTGCTATTCTGTCGCCTTTTTGTATGTGAAAATATTCTTTGCCGAAGTTTGCAAGAATAATTTTGATTTCTCCACGATAATCTGAGTCTATCGTGCCGGGAGTATTTAAAACAGTAACACCTTTTAGCGCAAGTCCGCTTCGTGGTCTAATTTGACCCTCAAAACCCTGCGGTATTTCTACTGCAAGACCTGTTGATACAAGCTTTATTTCGTTTATGCCTAAATCAAGCGTTTCTATTGAACGCAAATCCATACCTGATGATCCTTGTGTCTGATAATCAGGTAAGATTGCAGTAGGGTTAAGTTTTTTAAAGAAAATTGTTATCATATTGCTTCCTCTTTATTAAAAACTTTTAATATCGGTATAATAGTATTTTCTTTGCTTTCTTTAAGTTCTTTGCCTTTTTGAGTGATATAATAAGTTATCTGTTTTGATTTCGCTATATGTTTTTTTCTTTCTTGGAAAAAGCATTTTAGCAGTATCAAAGGGTTCCTGTAAAGAACGAATATAACCTTTACCGTGTGCCTGCTTTAACAGCGTAATAACAAAACCTTGCTGATATTTAACTTTTATATTGCATTGTCTTGCAACTTCAAAAGCTTTTTTACGCAACAAACGCAGTTTAACAGGATTTTCTTTTGTAGCATCAATATCAGATATCATTTGATAAATAAGCTTAATGCCGCCTGCTTTATAAAAGCGGTTTCTGTCTCTTCTCTGTTTATCTATTAGTGTTAAACTCATACTATTTCCTCCATAGTTTTGCTTTCTGTTAGTCCCACAATCAGCCACACAACAATATTTGCAACAGGTATCAGCAACAAAAGCCAATACCAACCGCTTTTGCCTATATCGTGCAAGCGTCTTACAAACAAACTAACATTTGGCACAACAATAGCCAGCGAATAAAGCCAATATAAACCTACTAAATAAGGGATAATTAAATAACTCAATAATAAAAGTGTTGCTATGATAATAAAGTTAACTAAATGAAAATACCAAAATTCTTTTCTTGTTGCCTTGCCTTCAAAGTTTATGTAGTTTTTAAAAGCCAAAAGATAGTATTCTAACATAACACCTCCTACCATTTATTTCCTACGCTTCCGTCTTTTTGTTTCCAAAAAGCGCTTCCGCAGGATTGACATCTAAAATATTCATTGCCGTTTTTTGTTTTTCTTATTACAAGGTCTCCTCTGCACTCAGGGCATTTTTTTAATTTGCTTTTAGGGATTATTTCTTTTGCCGGGAGTGGTTTAGGTTTTGCAGGATTCTCTAAACCTAATTCCAAACTTGGAGATGTTTTTACTTGTTCTACGATTTTCTTTACAAGTCCGATTTGTTCGTTTAAGAATGTTTCGCCTGCCTGCTTGCTGTTGCCTGCTACATCTGAAAGCATTGATTCCCATCTTGCAGTTAAAACAGGGTCTTTTACTTGGTTTGGCAAGTAATTCAAAACTTTTTCCACAAACGGCATTACAGGTTCTAGGCATTTGCCGTTGCGTTTTATGTATTTGAGTCTGATTAAATCCTCTATAATCTGCGCCCTTGTGGCTTCCGTGCCAAGTCCGTCTGTTTCTTTTAATACCGCTTTGGCTTTTTCATCATCTATAAACCTGTGTATATGGCTCATAGCTTCTATGATTGTGCCATCTGTAAAACAGGGTGGGGGAGTAGTCTGTTTGGTTTCTATTTCGGTCTGAGATGAAACAAACTTCTGTTTTTCTTTTACAACAGGCATTTCTACTTGCGCCTGCGGTTCAAATATGCTTTTAAAACCCATTTGAATAGCTTTTTTGCTTATGCTTTGCCATTTATAGCCTGCAATATCTGCTGTAATTGTCTGCTGTAAATATATGTATGGCTTTAAGAAAAGCATTAGGTAGCTTTTTGCAATTACACTGTATAAAAGCTTTTCATCACTGTTTGCTTTACTGTAATAGCTTGTGTCCTGCGTAGGGATAACAGCGTGGTGAGCTGACAGCTTTGAGTTATTCCAAGCTTTGTGTTTTATATTAATATCACACATTTTTATCTCTTTTTCAAATAAGCCTAACTGCGATATTTTAGCAAGTATGGCTTTACCATCGCTAAATTGCTCTTCTGGCAAGTATTCGCAGTCTGTTCTTGGATAAGTAACAAGTTTATATTCATAAAGGTTTTGCAGGTTTTCTAATGTCTGTTTTGCTTTCCAAGAGTATTTTTCATTCATAAACTTTTGCAGTCTGGATAGATTAAAAGGCATAGGGGGATATTCTGTCTTTTTCTCTTCTTTGACATTTTCTATAAAACCATTTGCTTTGGTAGTTTCTTTTGCTATGCTTTCTGCATATTTTTTATCAACAAGCCTGTTTTCTTCATCAATGCCTTTTGATAGCGTTTTAGTGATTAATGTAAGGTCTAAATAAGCGTCGTTTATAAAAGGCTTGTTTTTTAAAACATAAAAGTCTTTCGGTTTAAATTCCTTTATGTCTTTATACCTTTTATAGATTAAAGCAAGGGTAGGGGTTCTCACTCTGCCTATTGAAATAGTAGCACCAGCGGTATTCTTTTTGGTAAAAAGTCTTGTAAAATTCATACCGATTAGCCAATCAGCTCTGGAACGCAATTCGGCAGATAATTTTAATGGATAATAGGCTTTATTGTCTTTTATTTGCTTAATTGCTTTTTGTATGCTTGCTTTGTCTAATGCATGTAGCCAAAGTCTTAATACTTGCCCTTTGTAGCCTGCATATTCAATAATTTCATCAACCAATAGCTGTCCTTCTCTATCAGGGTCTCCTGCATTGACTACTTTATTTGCTTTTTTAATTAGAGATACAACAGCGTTAAGCTGTTTTTTGCTATCAGGTTTTGGATACTTAATCCATTTATCAGGCAAGATAGGCAAAAACTGCAAATCCCAGCTTTTGGTTTTGATATATTCATCAGGTTTTGCAAGTTCCAATAAATGTCCAAAGCACCAAGTAACTTTAACATCACCAAAACAGTCAATGCTGTCGGCATTTTTCTTTACAATACCGATAGCATCGGCAATTGCTCTGGCTAAGCTTGGCTTTTCCGCTACATACAAAATCATTAATACACCAAAAGATTTAGGATTTTTCTTTTGGTTGATTCAACAATCACAGCTAAAACTGCAATTGCTAAAAACACGGTTGCATATAGTCCTGTCTGGCTGAATGCAGGATTTCCTGCAAGAGAAATTTTTCCTAAAAGTTTCGGCAACATTAAGTAAATAAAAAAACCGTATGGAACAATCAAGCCTGCGGCTAAAATATTTTCCATCAGCTTTATTCCAAATTCACCCGTATCTTGAATCGCATTTTTACCATATATTGCGATAGCTATGGCAAAACTGAAAAAAGCGCTAAACAGTATTGATGTCATATCAATACTTAAATGATTAAATAATAAAGCCAAATTGCAAGCCAACCCTGCAATAAAACTACCTGCGATAACAAAAATCTTTTTTAACATAACAACACCTCCTTGTTTCTCAGTTCACCCAAGAAACCACGCTCTGCGTTTTTCTACGCAAAGCTATTTATTAAAATAGACACAATTTTTAGAAAAGTCAAGAAAAAAATTTTTAATTATTAAAATATTCGGATTTTTATTATAATTTGACTTTAAAGCGGGGTTTTCTGGCTTGCTTTGATAGCATCCTCTGTCTTTTTGATTTTTAAGAGTTCCTGTTTAGCTCTGTCTGGTTCTTTGGCTTTAATGTATAAAGCGTAAGCTACCTTGTAATGGTTTAAGGCTTGGTCGTATCTGTTAAGTTTAGAAAGTATGTTGCCTAAATCATCATAAATATTACCTGCATAGTAGTTGTAGGTAAATGGATAGCCGTTGAATTTTTCTACCTTGTTGCCATTTGCTTGTAAATATTCGGCTATTGTAATAAGCTTAGTGATGGCTTCCTGCGTAAGGTTGTAGTCATTTGCTTTAAATATATCGTATTGCAGGTTGGAAATGTCTGTTAAGTCAAAAAACATTTTCATCTTAAACTTTAAATCCAAAGCTTGCACTCTGTAATAAAGGGCTTTTTTGTAGTCTTTTACGCTGTCAAACCTATTTGCCAAAGCATCATAAAAGACAAGCTTATCTTTATCTGATGTAAAAAATCTCTGCCCTGCAAGAATATATTCGTCAATTTTTAATGGATCACCGTAAAAAACAAGTTTTAATAAAGTGTTCTGCATAAGTTCTTTGTCATTTGACTTTAAAGCGTTCTGTAATGCCAAATTAAGATACTGTTGTGTCAATGCTTTTGATTCAGCTGTTGCAGGATAACCGTTGTTGTTTGCATAATAATAAGCCATCTCTAAATAAGCCATTACTTTGTAAGCTGGATTTGTGGTAAGCTGTGCCGCTTTGTTATAAAAACCTATCGGATAAGCATTTTGTTTAATGTTGTTTTCCGCTGTAGTATAAGGTCTTTTCTGCCAAGAGTAAATCTCTCCGAAACAAAAGTTTGCTGTAAAATCATTAGGGTGCTGATACAAATACTCCTTTGCTTTTTCAACGCTAAACGATTTAAGCGTATTTTTAGCGAAGTTTTCGCAGAAAGAAGTAGGATTTAAGGCAAATGCGCTTGATGCGCTTAATGCAAATATAAGGCTTAAAGCAATTGTCTTTTTATTTAACATAGACATAAAGCCTGCCTCCTAAAATAAGCTCCTGCGGTTTTGCATATTTTGACTTTGACGATATTTGATTAATAATCAAATTATTATTGATTAGTTCATTTATTGCGCTTGTTAAATTGTCATAATTAACATAGTTTTTAATAGTAATTTGGACCGGTATGTAATGAAAAACACTCATTTTTGTATCTTTGCTTACTATTTTATTTGTTTCTAAAAAAGAATTTGAATTGTTATTTAAGCCCTGAAAATATTTTCCTGTTGAAGCGTTTTCTGGAACATTGACATTTAAAGTATAATCTATGTTGTGCTGTTGAAGTATGGTTTTAACTGTATTTATAGCTGTTATTTTATCTGTTAAGTAAATAACATTTGTTTTTAAGGGCTCTAATGATTTTATTGTTTGAGTATTATTGTCAATTTCTAAACGCAGACTATTTATTTTTTGGGCTTTTTCGCTTATTATTAAGGTTTGATTTGCAAGAACTTTTGAAAGCCCGTAATTAATTCCAAATATAGCAATTACTATAACAAACAGTATTGCAATATTAATTTTTCTGAAAATTTCCGATAAATAATCTATTAAATTTTTTGCATAAACACTAATTTTTTCCATACTACAACCCCTGCTGAATTTTGTTTAATGGTATTTTAATGTCAATTTTTGCCTGCTTAGTATCTGGAGTAATATAATAAGTGTTTTGAATCTTGTTTTTCTCTAATACTTGATGGACTGCATAAGCCAAAACAGTATTGTCATAAAGCACGCTTATATTAAGCCCCTGCTTGTCTGTATTGTAATCAATGGTTTTAGGCTGTGTATAGTTGATAGGATAAATATAGCCTGCTATTTTCTTAAAATCAATTTCATCTTCCAAAATAATGGTTTTACCTTTTTGTATGTAAAGGTCTTTTTTTATGCTTTCCAGATGGCTTATTATTTCTTTTGCTTTATTAATTTGTCCTTTTTGATAGCCTATTATAATATTATTTTTAATATATGTTCCTAAAAAAAAGACGGGATATAGAGAAGTAAAAAACATTGCCATAAGAATGGCTTTTTTAAGTAATATTGTTTTTGAATCTTCAAAGACAATATTGTATGTGTTTTTGTATTTAATGCTGTTAATTACTTTAATTAGTTCATTATAAGGCTTATTGTAGCCGTAAATAATAAAATCATCAATGTTTACATTATGCTCTTGGGAAATAACTTCAAGCAATTCTTTTACTGTTTCTTGGTTTAAAACAGGATACAAGCGTCCTGTTGCTTTATATCCTGTAATTTTAGTTATTAAAATTCCATTTTTAAAGATTTGGAAAACCAATTCCTTACTTACAGTATTGTAAATTGCAATTAAAACCGTCTTGTCTGACTCAATAATGGCTTTGTTTGCTTGGTAGAAAATCTGTTCTATTCTTGTTAAAGCATAAGTATTGTAGTCTCTTATAAGCGTCCTAATAAAATCCCTGTCATCAATATATACATATTGTTTATCTTTAACTGAAACGACTTTATACAAAACATCTCTATTCTGCTGTTCTTTGAAATCTGTTTCAATTTCTGTCTTAATATACTTGTTTTCAAGGTTTGTATAATCTCTATACTGTGTGCTGGAAGAATAAAAACAAGCATAGATTTTTTTATGCTTTAAATCCTCTAAGTTAATAATCCTTTGAGAAGTAAGAGAAAAAGCTTTATTGGCATTGATTAAAAAAAGATATTCCTTAATCATTAGCCTTTGTCTCCGATTTTACAAAATCTATATCTTTGCCTTGCGTTACTATGCTGTTTTTCTCGTTTGGATTAATTACAGTAGCTCTAAGCAGAATAACCATTGTTTCGTTTTGCTTGTTTTTGTTTATGCTTTTAAATAGCCACCCTACAATAGGAATGTCCCCAAGTATTGGAATTTTTTGATGGGTTACACTGCCTGTGTTTGTAGTAGCTCCACCTAAAATAATCAGCTGTCCGTTTTTAGCAGTAAGTCTTGTATATTCGCTTCTTGTAGCCACAACAGGCTCTTGGATTGCCTGTCCTCCCATATTAATATTTTCCCAGCTTACAATATTTGTTACAACAGGCATTATTGTTAAATCTATTGTATTATCAGCATTAATGTGCGGAATAACAGTTAAGCTCACACCGTCTGAAACACTTGATAAGGTATAAGAAAGCTGACTGTTGCCAGATGTGCTTGCACCGTAATAGTTGTTTTGAACGCTTGAAATATACGGGTAGCTTGTTCCTGCCTGAATATTACCTACTTGATTATTAATGAGAAATATTCTCGGACTTGATACTACTTTTGTATTGCCCTGCGTTGCCAAAGCCTGTAAAGCAATATTAAATACATTTGTATGATCCATATTGCTTATAGCACCGCTTGCTAATGCTCCAAGCGTTGTGGGAGTTAATGCGCTTGGCGTAGCTGATGCGGGAGAATTAGCCGTAGGCGCTCCGTTGGCATTATTTGTATTAAGCATTATATTTGAACTTCCGCTATATCCACCTATTCTAAAATTATTTAATGCACTCCAATTAATACCCCACTGCTTGCTGTCATTTAATTGCACATCAACCACATAAGCCTGTATATAAACTTGTTTTGAAAAAGCATTTATCCAATTGTTTATAAGCTTTGATGCTTGTTCTACATACTTCGGATAATCTTTAACATACATAATGCCGGTAGTGGGCTCTACCATTACACTTCCGTTTTTTGATAAAACGGCTTTTACCTGCGAGACCATAGTATTCAGCATATCTTTGCCTGTCTGTGTAGCTTTGTAGGTAAAATTGCTTGTAGATGATATTGAACCGCTGTTGCCTGTTGAACCTCCAGATGAACCTCCAGATGAACCTCCACCATTGTTGCTATTAGTTCCACCGCTTTGTCCTGATGATGAAAAATCATATTTTGCGTCTGAATTGTCTAAAATAGACGCAGGAAGCTTAAACTCTTCCATTTTAAAAGCTTCTACTGTGATTATTTTTTTAAAATCGTCAATTTTATAAAAATAATCTGCTTGATTTAAAATAGTTTCTAATGCCAAAGGCAAAGATACCTGTGTTAAGCTTACGGTTATAGGAGAATTTAAATCTACATCATTTGAATAGGTTACAGAATATCCTGTTAAAGCAGAAAAGTTCTGCATAACTACACCCAAAGGCTGGTTGATTGCATTAATTGAAACTTTCGGCTGATTGTTATACTGCTGTTCCTGCTGTTGTTTCTCTATAAAAGAATTTAATTGTTTTGTTAAATCCGCTTTTGCAATTGTTGTGGTAGCGGAAAAAAATAAAATGCTTGTTGCCAAAGCAAAAGATATTTTTTTATTCATGATTGCCTCCTATAAATGCAGGCGGGGTATTCGGATTGCTTGGATTGAATACCGGTGCAGGCGGATTAAACGGCATACTGCCATTCATTTGATTTGATTCTGTGCCAGCCTGCTGTCCTGTTTTAGTGTGAGAGTTGCTTGTAAAAACTACTGAATTTTTTGTTTCTGATTTAAAAGATAAAGGCAGAAAAGCTTCACCTTCTGGGCCGTTTACATAAATACCATTTGACTCTATGCGTGTAACACGGTAACCGGGTGCTACATTATCACCGACACCAGCTCTAAATATACTGTTTTGATATTGAACCACTGCTATTTTTTTATCCTTGTAATCATAAATTAGATTAACCGATACTTTTCCTAAAACATTTGAGTTTGACATTGAAGCCGAACCATTGTTGTTGTTAAAGTTTGGCGGAGGAACATTAAAAGGCATACTGCCTTGCGCTTGAGTTGGAAATGGCACAGTTCCGCTTGGCATTGACGGCGGGGCAGGTAATTTTACAGGCGGAGGCGCTATAACGGGAAGCTGTGGTTTTTCTTCTTTTGCTTCTTTTACGGGCTTATTTAAAGACTGCATTTCGTCTTGTGTTTTTAAAATATCTTTTTGAAGTTTTAAAATATCAAGCGATTTTTCATAGTAATTTTTCATTTGGTCTAACTTGTATTCTTGTGTCGGCTCTAAACTGAATATATCAAAAGACTTGTTTACGGTTTTTACGATAGCACTTGCGTTTTGCTGAATACTTTTAGGAGAAAGCGGATTTGCTACCGCATTTGACGCTGTGGCATTAGTGCTGTTGGTTGCATTTGTAGCATTAACCGTAGCATTAATTGCAGTTGCGGGTTTTGCAATAGGTTTTTTTGCAACAGTATTAATATGTGGAGTTTGTATTTTTGACTCTGATAATTTTTGCTCAAAAGTATAACCACCATAAACTGCTACAACAGCCAAAACTGCTATTATTGAAATATAAGCTTTTTTACCTAACGGCTTCTTTTTAAGCTCATTGCTGATATTGCCTTGATTGTCATTTTTTTTCTTCTTTTTAAAAAAACTCATTGCTGACGCAAGATTAATTTGTTTCTTTTTAAGTTCATCATCTTGTTTGTTTTCTTTATTTTCAGCAGTGTTTTCATTATCAAGGAGTTCATCGTCATCGTTTTCAAGATTAACTTTATTTTGAATTTCGCTAATAGTTTCTTTCAAATCTTTATCTTTATCTTTTTCATTTTCGTTCATCATTTAACTCCTTTTGCAAATAAGCTTTCATTAAAAATGCTTTTGAGAGTTCATCTTGTCCCATATTTTTAAGTATATTGGCTATTTTTATGTTTACTGCCGTATTGCTCGGATCTACTAAATTTGCTTTATAATAATATTTTAAAGCATCAAGTTTATCGTTTGCTGTTATATAATTATCTCCTATGTAAGTATAAGCGTTTACTTCCTCTGTTTTATTGCCTAATGCTTGTGCGCATAATGCCATATCAAACAATGTTTGATTTTTGGAATCAATATTTGCGTCTTTATTTTCAATATAGCTTTGTGCAAAATCATCATAAGCTTTCTTGTATTCGTGATTTACAAGCTCATATTTACCCAAAGCTGTATAGTATTGAGATTTATTAGTTATTTGAGTATTTATATTTGCTTTTTTGAGTGTTTCATAAATAGTTTTGGTATCAGACAAATCACCATTGTCAATCATTTTTATCAAAGCATCTGACATATTATCTAAGTTTGGCGGAGGCGGCGGTGGTGTTGGGGTATTTACTACCGAAACCACTTTTTCATTAGGTAATACAGGTATTGCAGATGTGCCATTGTCTGCTGTTGCTATTGCAGTGCTGTTTCCTGCAACTGCTGTTGCAGTGGTATTTGTTGCAACTGCTGTTGCAGTGGTATTTTCTGTTTGAGGCTGTAATCCTCCCTCTCCATTTACTCCAACAACTGTTTTCTCATATTTGTAAGTATAATGCGCTGGTATGTAGGCTCCGCCCACTACCTGTGCGGGCACATAGACTTTATGAATATCCATTTTAGAAAGGTTATTTGTAACTTCTTTTTTCCCTTGTTCTACTCCATTCTGGTAAACCTGCTGTTGATTTGTAGCGCAAGATGACACAGCTAAAGCGGTTATTACTGATACAATTAATGCCTTTTTCACTCTTTTTCCTCCTTTATTAGGGTTTCTATCGCTAATCCTAAATTTCCATCGCATTTTTCTAAATATCTGTCTAATTTTGCATTATCTTTATCGTTTGTAGTAGATAGCCAATAAGTGTATCGGCTTGGTGTAAGCCTTATTACTCCGCTTATATTGTCCCCTATTTTAACAAAACACTCTGAATAGTTAGCGGTTCTTTTGACGCTTATATATTGATTAAGCTCATAAGGTGTAAGCATAAGGCTGTTTGCGTTTCTTTGTATTGAGTTTTGAGAGTTCATAAGCAGAAACTTATTTGCGCTGTTGTTGAATATCGCAATACCTGCGTTGGAACTGAAAAAGTCCTCAAAGTCCTGCGTAATTGTTACAAGCTGGGCTCCGTGCTTTCTATAAGTCTTAACAATTTCAATAAAAAATTGACTTGTTGATTTAATTCCCATTAATCGCCAAACTTCGTCCATAATCAAGTATTTTTTGCGACCTCTTAATTTCGGATTTTGAATAATATTTGCATAAAAGTAAGCAACTGACATAAACCAAGCAGTCAAAAGCTCATCATCGTTTATTCCGCCTATCTCAAAAACCGTAAAAGGATTTTCTATATTAAACTTATTCGGTCCGTCAAAGAAACTTCCATATCGTCCTTTCTTAGAAAAAGGCACAAGCCTGTTTGCTATTTCCTGCCCTAAATCTCCTTTCGTGCGTAAAAGCTCAATAAAATCAGAAATCATAACTTCTCTGTTTTCTTCTGCTTGTATTTTTGATAAATCAAGTATAGCTTCTTCAAGAATACCTGTTTTTTCTCTGCTTAAATAGTCTTTATCTGACTCCATACCGGTAGCCATAAAACGCAATATATTTGACAAAAATACAAGCTGTTCCTTATCGCTAAAATTAAAATTATAGAAAGGGTTGATTGTTATAGGGTTTGAAATGCTTAAAGTAATATATTGTCCGTTGTAAAGGTTGCAAAGCTTTTTATAAGAGTTACCTTTATCTATAACCAATATAAACGGATCTTCTCTTGTAGCCTGCAAGATATAATCGCACATAAAAAACGATTTGCCTGCTCCTGTTATACCTAAAACAACTGCGTGCGGGTTTGGTGTAATCTCATTGTTAAAGCAGTCAAGAGTAAGCACATTGCCTCTGCGGTCAAGATACATCTGACTTCCGTTATGCGTTCCTTGAAATTCTGGATAAAAAGAAACTATATCGGCTGTATGATGCGGGTAAAGTTTTCTTGTGCGTCTTAAAACACTGTCATACTCTTTTCTATAAAAGAAAGGCAATGTATTTAAGAACACAGGAAATATTACGGGGTCAGTTTCGTGGATACATTGTATTCCATATAATTCCAATCTTGTTATTAAAGTTTCTACATCTTTGTATTTAACCAAAAAAGTAATCATAGTATTATTGAGATAGATATTATTTTTGTATATATCCTCCAAAACCTGCATTATTTCAGCCTTTATAGTATTTGACTTTATATCTGCTCCTGTTTTGGTAAATGAAAAAGCAAATTTCTTTTTGATTTCAAGTGCCATTATTTCTTTTTCTTTTGGGTTTGTAAAAACATTTATAGTGCATAAAAAGTCATCAAGCATATCTGCAAGAGTAAAGTTGTTGTTGTCCTCTATAAAGAAAAAGTTGGTTTCTGTTCCTGCTATCGCATTGACGCTTACTACTGCGTAGGGTTCATTGCCGAAATAAATCTTATCGTTATCAATAGTGATATTTGTATTAATAAGCTGTTCGCTTAAAGGCAAAAGCTTATCATAGCCTTTGACTGTTCTTGGCTGATGGTTAAATACAGGATAGAAATAGTCTAAAAATTTGTCTGCGTTAATTCTTTCCGATTTGATACCTATAATTCTGAATGAGTCCATTAAAGAGTCAATTGCTCTGTTAAGTTTTCTTAAATCTTGTTTCCCAGCTTTATCATATATATGCAAATTATTTTCTGCGTTGCCGAAAAGCGTTTCCATAATGCCTTTATCCTGCTGTGGTCTTTTTGTAACAAGCGTTACTGCAAATATCCTCTTAAATGTCTTTGCCGAATATTTAAGTCCGTTTATTTCACATATATCGTTTGATTTAAATAAATCTATTTTTTCATTAACAGCTTTTTTTACAACACTCGGCAAATCCTGTTTTGTTTCTTTTTTTAAATACATATTTATTACAGGGTCTTTTATATCTGCTCCCCTTGTAGAGATTAAAAAAGGCTGTAAAATCATATCAGGGTAATAGTGGTTGAATACTGTTGCAAGTCCGCTGAAAACTCTATCTAAAAATTTATCATAGATAGCGTTTGGAGGCGTTACTTCAAACAACATTGATATTGAACCGTCTTTATTTAAAAAGTATCCATCATCTTCAAAATAAAAAAGATATGGCAAATAGGTTTGTATTCTTAATTTGTTGTCTTCTGGAAGTTCTATTAAAGGTATTTCAGACTTTTTCTTTTTAGAAAAAATCATTGTGCTTTCTCCACTTCAAGACCTAAATTAATAGGGTTTTTTGTAGAATTGATATACCAAGTAGGGTTATTGATTTGGACAAATATCCAGTGTCCTGTAATAAACACTCTTTTATCCTGTGTAGTATGCGGCGGTATCCACATAGGCTGAATTACAGGAGGCTCAATAACAGGAACTTGGCTTACGCTTTCCTGCGGTATGTTTGTCTTTATATTAATTTCTGTCTGCGAATCATTATTATACGCACTTGTCATATTCTCTTTCGGTTTTAATTCGTTTGATGTAGCACAGCTTGCTAAAAATATTAAACTGCATAAAGCCATAATTGTTTTTTTCATCAATCCACTCCTCTAAATCCGTATTGATTTATATTATTCAGTTTATAGCCTGTTATAACTGCTCCTTTTTCTACAACAAGATACGCTTTTGTTCCTGCTGGAACATAAATCATATCTACAAGATTATTTAATTTATTTGCATAATACTGCGATAATGCGTTTGCTCCTCCTGCAAGCCCTGCATAACCGCTGTATTTTCCTACCTGTCCTCCGTTAACCGATGTTTCTACTGTGCCTGATGTAGTTAAAGATGAGTTTTGGTTAGCCATTGACATAGCACTTCCAAAGCCCTGTAAAACTCCTGATAAAAAGCTTCCTGTTAAGTATTTGCCTGTAACAGATATTACTTTGCCTTTTATGCCGTATGCACTGTCTTTCTGTGCCGATAAATAACCGCTGATTTTAAAGTTTTCTGATTTTCCATTAGGCAAAACACAGGACAACTCATAAGCATTTACAAAAGCCCTTTCGCTGGCTTGATTGCCTTGTGCTTTGGCTAAAACTTTACAGGATTTCAATGGTATTCTTGTATGATTTGGCCCGTAAAACATTTCATTAACATTAAGCAAGGTTGGCAATTCCTGCCCTGATGTAATAGGGGCATAAATACCGCTTACTAATGTAACAGACACTATTGATCCATCTGGCAAAGTTACATAATTGTCATCATTTTTTGACTGCTGATTTGCAGTTGTATTGCTTTGTGTAGCATTGACATTAATTGATTGTATTCTTGCTGGCGGCGGAGGCGGTGGTGTAGGCGCAGGCATACTGACATTATTATTTTGCGGTGGCAAAGATGGTGGTGCCGACTGCTGAATAGGATTTGGATTTGACGGCAAAGACGGCGGTGCAGGTAGCTGTGCCTGCTGTGACTGCTGTTGTTTTACTATATCTTTTAATTGCTGTATGCTTTGAGTATTGTTTGCAGTAGCGTTTGCAATTTGGCTTATTTTCTGGTCTAATTGTTTCTGTAATAAAACAGAATTGTTAAGTTGAAGCGTTGAGTTTGTAGAGTTTGTTTTTTGATGAACTTTCTTTGAGTTATTGCTTAGTATTCCTTTTATCGTAAAAAAAAGGAATACTAAGACTACAGCCATAAGTATAAATATTTTGTTTTTGAAATTAGGCGGTAAGTTATTTAAAGGATTTTTTGAGTTTGTTTGTTTTTCGTCTTTCGTTCCTTTATTGATAACACCACCGCTTATATTGCTTTCTTGGTTTTTATTCTCTTCCATCTATTCAAGCCTCCCTTTGTATGATGTGATAAACCATATCTTACTTTCTTGGCTTGGGTTTAAATACATATCATCAACAGCTATGCCGAGTAAATTTTTAAAATATATCTTTTCATAGGGAACTCTTATTCTTACAGGTGATATGTTTTTAATTATGCCTTCATATGCTGTATATATTTGTCCTTGATAGCTTTTTATAAGCGTTAATGTTATATCTTTTGTTAAATACGATACTGTTGGGTTTTTAATAACCGCAACATCTAAATCATCGCTGTGATTTCTTACTTCAATAAGGAAATTTGATATGCTGTCGCTTTCTTCCTGCATTGCTGACGAAGTATTTATATTTTTTTTCTGTATGTCGTTAACAATTAAAGTCAAAGGGGCTTGAGATGCAGACTGCAAAAAAAAATGATAAATATTGCCGTTGGTGCAGTTGATATATAAATCTCCTCCAATATTATCTGCAAGCGGTTTCAAGAAAAGCTTATTGTCTGAAACTTCCGCAGAAATCTTATCTGTGCTTATGCCTGTTATTAGTTTTGAAATATGTGCAGGCAAGTCAATTTCCGTAGTTCTTTCATTCATTAAACCTACATTTATAATTTGGTTGGGTGTATATTCTATTGTTTCAACATTACCATTGGAATCTGCAAGCGGTTTTACAAGTGCGCTTGACGGCGGAGGAGTGCTGTTTACAGCAGGCATAGCTTGCTGTGGCTGTGTGCTTGCTTGTTCTTGTGCTTGTGAATTAAATAATATAGATAAGTAATTGCCTGACTGCGATACAGAATATTTTACATCAGGATTAGCTATAAATGCTATTCTAAAAAAATGCTCACTTGAATGCAAAGCAGTTTTTGCAAGATAGATTTCCTTTCCTGACATAGTCAAACTGTTTGGCACTTTACCGCTTTTGCTGTCTGTATTTAGAATGTCCAGAATAATAATTTTAGAGTTTTTATCTTTTTGCGTTGAGATTTTATATTTTATAGCTTGGGTTGCTTCTATCGCACAAGTATTGTCTATACACGCAATAGACTTAATAGTATTTGCATTTACTATACTTGGTAACAAAAGCATAGCAGTAGCCATTAAAAAATGTTTTGTTTTCAAAATCAACCTCCATTGTTTTCTTTTTCTTGAATTATTTTAACATCTGATACATACAAGCCAAAAGGGTTTTCTAAACTCGGATTGCCTTTAACAATAGTAATATCAAAACTGACTTTCTGCGCATTGGCAACCGAATCATAGTAATTGCTTACATTTGCTTTATTTACTTTTATTAAAAATGTATTTTTGTCTATTATTTTTACCGCAACATCTTTTGCGGTAAACGATATTGAACTTGCATAGTTTTGAGATGTAAATGTTTGTTTTATATTTCTTGCGTAGCGTTCAATAGATTGATACATAGCAGGCAAAGCCAAATTTTCGGCCTCTTTTACTCTATCGTCAAAATTAGCAGGAGTAAAAGAGTATAAAAGGCTTAAATAGTTTTGTGTAAAGTTATAAATAACTTCACCTTGATACTGTGATGGTATTACAACACCGTTGTAGCCAGAAGTTACGACATAGACAGGTTTTGGAGATAGAAAATACTTTCCAAGCATATAACCAAATAAAATAACCATCAACGCTAATGCTAATGTCTCCAAAACCGCTATGCGCAATGTAAAAATTCTTAATTTTTCATCGTCCTTCCAAAATTCCCAATATTTCTTCACTTAACTAAAACCGCCTTGTTACCTAAATATTTTATTGGCATTCCAAAAGTTATATTTAGATTTTTATAAAGCGTTTGAAAGATTATGCCTTTTGGTTTATTGTTTTTATATCTGTTAACCGCTACCATTCCAAGCAGGGTTATAATTAACAGTAAAAGCAGGTTGTTTACAAAAAAAATCAACAGTCCTATAATGCCCGCTCCGACAATACCGTCTTCTTTGTCAAAGATAAAAACCTTTAAAGGTTCGTCAATTATTTTAGGAACATTTCTCATAAACACCTCTTATTGATGGAACATACTCCAAACTTCATTTGACAAACCTGTTGCAAATGCTAACAAGATTGCCATACCCCACATAATAAATGCCGCCGCCGCTGATTTCCAAAGCATAACAATACCGCCGAATACAAACACAACAAACAAAACTTTACCTAAAACATTGTAAAGCAAGTTTGAAAGCGTATTTCCTGCCTGCTCTATGGCACCATTGCCGGTAGTTGACGCTACTGTGCTTGCAAAAGAATGGTCTGTTAAAACTAAAAAACACAAACCGATTAATAAGACTGTTACTAAGATTTTAATTTTTCTGTCTTGCAGTAAGATATTTAAGTAACCTAAATAGGCAAGCATAACCGATACCTCCTAATAAAATTCTTAATATTATTATAGGTATTTAAATTAAAAAGTCAATAAAAAAAAATAAAAACATATTATTGCATTATTTTTTTTAAAATTATATTTTTTAATTCTTCTGGATAATAGTTATCTATTTTGTATTCTTTTATTTCATTTAAAGATATGCGGTTTAAAAATTCCAAAGTGCCGTAGTGGTCTTTTGTTATATGAAATTCAAAACCGCTTCCTGCGGGCATTAGAAAAATTTGTTTGCAGACAGCACATTGCCTAATTTCAAAAACAGGATAAAATATAATATCTTCTATATCTAAATCATCATCTAAAACAATAAAGTATTTTTTTAACAAATCCATCTTGCAAACTCCTTTTTACTTTAAATTAAACATTGGCAAATAAATACCTGCAAAAGTGAAAATTATAAAACCGCTTGCAAAAACAAGCATTATTAAAGGCAATACAGTAGATAACGCAAAAATTGAACGCTCAAAAAGCATTTTCTTGTTTTCTGCAAAGCTTACCATATAGTATTCAAGCTGTGTAGTTTCTGCTCCTGCTTTTAAAAAACCTATAAAATCAGGTTTAAAACCTACAAATTTAAAAGCCTCATAAAAAGGTTGTCCCATTCTAATATAGGGCAGGGTTGATAAAAGCATCTGTTTCATATATTTTGAATCTACTATTTCCGTTAAGTATTGTATAATAACATCTGGCTTTACTCCTGCCGAGTAAAGCAAATCAATAAAATAACATATTTTCATTATTTCATAGTTTTCCTGTAAAGCCATAAACGGCTTTAAAATAAAACTTAATCCGTTGATTAACGCTCTGCTTATACCATAATCTTTCCATCTTGGGAATTTGTATTTTAAGTAATTAGGAAAAGACGCTACGGCAAATATTGTTTTAACTGTAAAAAGCTTCCAGATGCCTAAAATAATTAAAGCGACAACAAAACCGCTTACATAAACATTGATATTAATAAGATTAGTAATTGCTATAACAATTTTTGTAGTTATCCCGTATGTAAGATGGTTTTCAAAAAAGCCCAAAGCTTTTTTCATAGCAAAACCGTAAACTATATAAATAATCAATGTTATTATGGTTAAAATGATTTTAGGGTTAATTAAGGCTTTTGCAAGTTCGCTTTCTCCTTTTGCCAACACATCTAAAAGAAAAACAACTTTCCCTAAAACCTCTTCTAAGTTACCGCTTTCTTTTTCTGCACTTTCAATAGCTTTTACAATAAATGTATTCATTCCAATAAGCTCAAACACTTTTGATAAAGACAAACCTTGTGTGGTAATAAGCTTTTTAATTCTAAGCGTCTGCTGTTTGGTATAGCCTGTAAACATTTCTGGTATAGTTTCAACTATTATTTCTGGATTAATACCTTGCTTAATAGTATTGTAAAAAATAGCGACAATTTCTTTTAGGTTTCTTAAAGGTATTTTTTTCTCATAAATATTTGTCAACGTTCTTAAATGGTCAATTTCAATATATCTTATTTTATAGCCTAATTCGCTGATGAGTCTTTTAGCTGTCATTACGCTGTCTGTTTTTATGTAATCATTTACAATTGTTCCATCTACCATTTCGGCAGAAAATTTAAATACTTTTCTCACTAATCTGTTCCTCCTACCGCTGTAATAATCAACTGATAGCCCCACGGGGTATATGCTATTGCGTGAGCTGTATATGGTGGCATTTCGTTATTCGGCTGTCTTACATTACTACTCCAGTTATCAATATATATCTGCATTTGTGTTAAGCTTGTTTGCGATGCAGAAGGATAATACCAAGCATTTGTCTGGTCGTTGATTGAAGTGGACAGGGCAATATTTGCTTGAACCACAGTTTCAAGACAGTTTGACGATGAAACATAGCAGGAGTTTGCAATACCTGAATTTGAGTCTGTATAAGATGAAGTATTGCCATTCTGGTCTGTTGCGACAAAGTGATCAACAGTTATATTTTTGCTTGGGTCTGCCTGAAACAGAGTAGCAAAAGTTTGACTTAAATAATTTGCGTATTTGTTAAGCAAAGCCAATGTTGCTTGATATTTCTGAGTTTCTATATTTGCGCCTGAAATCGTAACGCCTATATTTGTGCCTCCAAGAGTTAAGCTTCCATTATTAGGATTGAATGTTGATTGTAATTTATGAGATGAACCCAAACTTACTATTGCTATTGTTCTATACATAATGCCGTTTTGGTTTCCCTGCGGATAAGACACAAAAATATAGTAAGGATTGCCCCAAGCGTCCCTTAAAGCGTTGCCGTAAGGGATAGTAAAAAATGTTCTTGCAATATCAAGCCAAGCTTGGTTTGGAGTTCCAGCTGATATAGTAGGTGTTTGATTGTTTATCGTATCAATAGCACTGTTTGCGCCTGTATCCACATTTAAAGAAGCCTGTCCTAAGTAATTTGCATTGTCTATTATCCAAGCCCTTTCGCTGTAACAAGCTTCCATGCCTTTTTCCATTGAGTTTAAATAATTCTGCGTTTGAACTCTCTTGTATAAATTTTCAAGCTTGCCTATTCCACCTATTGATAAGGCTATGAGGATTGTCAATACTGCTAATACAATCAGCAACTCAACTATTGTAAAACCCTCTTGGTTTTTCATTCTTCAATTTCTCCATAAACCTTTCTAATTTCGTTTTTAAGTTCTTCTGATTTGTATGAATAAGCCAAAGCTACTTTCTGCGAAACAACGCCGTCTTTTATCAACTGCATAAGATGATGATTTAAAAGTAGCATACCGCTTTGTTTTCCCATATAAACAGTATTTTCTATTTGATTGATTTGGTTTCTTAAAATATTGTTTTCTAAGCTTTTATCATTAAAAGCAATTTCACAGGCAAGCGTTCTTGATTTTTTAATTGTAGGAATAAGTCTTTGCACTATAATCACTTTCAAGGCAAATGCCATAGCCACTCTTATCTCCTGCTGTTTCGCTTCTTGAAATGCGTTAACAACCCTTTCAATCGTCTGTGCCGTAGAACTTGTATGCAGTGTAGCAAATACAGTATGTCCTGTTTCTGATGCTTGAAGTGCTGTTGTTATTGTTTCTGCGTCCCTCATTTCTCCAACTACAATAATATCAGGGTCTTCTCTCAACGCTTCTCTTAATCCATGCGCAAAACTCTCTGTATCTGCATATACTTGTTTTTGTGTTATTATTGAACGCTTTGACTTAAATAAATACTCAATCGGATCTTCAAGCGTTATTATGTGTTTATTGTAGTTTTGATTGATATATTCTATTATGCTTGCAAGCGTAGTGGATTTACCTGAACCTGTTGGTCCGCATACTAATATAAGCCCTCCTGAAATATTTCTTATTCTTTCCAGAATAGAGTTTATATTCGGCATTCCAAGAGTTGTTAAATCAGGTATATCTTCTTTGATATATCTTAAAAAAATTCCTATTTTCTCATTAGAGTGGAAGCTTGTGATATTTGCCCTAAACCTTTTTAACCTGATTGTTACCATTAAATCAACTTCACGCTTTCCTGATTTAACAGTAGAATATTCTTTACCGTAAACTGCTTGATTTAAGATTTGAGATAAAATAAGCTGTATAGTTTCTTTGTTTATTATATCGTGTTCTATATATACCAAGTCTCCGTTTTTTACTCTCATAATAGGCGGCAAACCCTCTTGAAAGTAAATATCCGATACACTTTCTTTGTCTATATTTTCTAAAACAACATCAAAAAGTTTTTCTATTTCTGCGATTTTTTGGTCTTCTCTACCGAGATTTCTTGTAAATTCATCAAGTTCCTTCATACACACTCCTTTATTGATAACTAAATACTATCCATTTTATTACGCTGTTCGGCTGTGGTATGCCAACCCTTGCCGTATAAACTGTGCTTGATTGTCCTGTCTGCGCTACGGCACTCACATTGCTTGACGCATTATCAAAAACAAACTGAACTCCAAGCGTATTTGTGTATTCATTTGAACCGATATTCATCTGTGACGGTAAGTTTGTCTGTCCTATGGGTGTCCCCTGATAACAGCCGAAAATTCCCGCACCATACTGAGTAAGCCCTAAATTTTGGCAAGTGCTGTCTTGACTGTTATAAAAATAATTCCAGCCTTGCTTATTGCTTGCTGTATATAAAGCTTTGACAAAGCCTTGTATTTTTCTTGCAAGATTGCTTAACTGCTTTGAATTTTCAAGGTATATTTGATTATTAATGCTTTTTCCATCTATTTTTATTGCGGTATTTGTCCCGGCTAAGGTTAAAACGCCCGTGCTTTGATTGAATGTTGACTGCAATTTATGCGATGAACCAAGAGAAACTATATAAACCAAATGGTAATAATTGCCTGTTGTGCTGTCTGTAAGCCTACTGCTTACATACATAATATAATTATTCTGATAGACATCAGTTAAAGGCAGTCCTAAGTATCCTGCAAGCTGTTGCCAGCTGGAAAAAGTGCCTTGATTGGTTTGCAGGACATTGCCAGCGTTTTGTTCTATCTGGTAATCATTTTGATAATAAAAAGAATTTAAATTATCTTGAATATATGAAAATTGTTCCTGCTGTTTTGACTGCAAATAAATATCTGCCCTTTTGTAGTAAATATAATATACCATTGCAGAAACTACGATTAAAATAGAGAAAAAAATCAATACGGCTGTTGTTATAACAAAACCGCTTTGATTTAATTTTCTACCACTACAAAATTTATCGTGCATATTACTCCATTGCAGGTTGATTTCATTAATCCTGTGTTACTGTTTGAATCTGAGTTGAATTTCTGCTGTAAAAAGGTTACTGCCTGACTTGGTATATTAGTGCAGGTTACCACTATGTCATTATTAGCCCCGTCATTTAAATAATCTCCTGCGTTTGTGTTTACAGTGCATTTGCTTGCACTACCAAAAGGTGATTGCCAATAATTTTGCGGGCTTGCTGTTAAATTCGGTGGCAAAGCCTGCATATAAGGCTGAACCCAGCAGTTTGACGCTGAAATGTTGTCTTGATTATTAGTTGCGCTTGATGCTATATTTTTATTCCATAAAGCATTGATTGCGTTATCGTTTGGATATGTTCCGCAATCTTTATAATAGCTTTCCTCTGCTTGTCCTATACTCATAACCTGAGTAGCAAGTTCGTTTGATTTCTGTTTTGTAACCAAATCAGATATTTTAGGCAATAAAAGAATAGCAAGAATGGCTATTACAGTTAATACTATTAGAAGTTCTACTAATGTAAAACCCTTACAACTAAAAAGGCACTCTTTGCGAGTGCCTTGCAATACATTTTTTCTCATATTAATTGTAATTATTGAATACTAAATAACCAGTGCAATTGTTTTTATTAGAACAAGTTGCATAAAATTGCGAACCAGCTTGTTCGAAGTTGGGATTACCATTTACTTTTTGACTCATATATTGAGCTGTTGACTGATTAAAGCCGCTAAATGATACATAATCCTGCTGTGTAACTCCAGATGCGCCGTTTACCGTAGGCTGTGCTATATTAATTTTTATTTGGTCTGACGAACCAAAAGCACCTTCAATATAAGTTCCATCTGTGGCTATTGTGCCTGCTCCGCTGTTTAAATATGGTCCGTGCCACAACCCTTGTGCTGTGCAATCACTGCCGTTTTCGGTATAAGATGCGGTAGCATATGTTGACTGATATAACCCTCCGATTATTGTAGGTTCTGTTCCGCAGTCGTTTTGAAACTTACCTACTGCGCCGACAATTTCATTGGCAACTTTCAAATCCTGTGTTGCGTGCTGTTTATCCAAGAAAGATGGTATAGCAGACAGCAACAAGACTGCCAAAACCGCAATAACCGCTAAAACAATCAATAACTCAACAAGTGTAAAACCTTGCTGGTTTTTAATTTTCTTTGCTTGCGTTTCCAATTCCAACTTCTTCATTTCCTGAAACCTCTGTTGCATTTACGCTGTCCTCCTCTACTTCTTTAACATTTTCGTTTTTATTTGTTTTCTCAAACAACAACTCCCTGATTTCCTTAAACTCATCACTGTAATATAAATCAGACAGTTTAGTAAGGTTTTCATCTACCACACGCAGATTATCAAAGTATTTCTTCATTGCTTGGTTCATAAGCAATTTAGGGTCTTTGATATAAAGCTGTCCGATTAACTCCAAAAAATCCAGACTTTTCGCTAAAACCATCAACCTCCTGTAATTAACTCCATTGTTTACCGTTATTAATCCCATCTTATGATGCCGTAAAACCGTTTTTAATGGAATACCGCTTGCCAATTCCTCTTGTATTTTCTCTGTTGTCCGTTCCATAAAACTTTTTTTTGCCACTATAAACCTCCAAAAAAATAATTTTTTTTATAAAGCTTGCTTTTTTAAATTTCCAAAAGCAAGCTTTATAAATAGTGTAATAAAAAACCACGCAATAGTCAAGGGAAAAATGATTAATTATTATCCCCCACCATCGATACATATTGAAGAATCATACTGCCAAGTTTGAGTTGGTGGCAATGGTGATGTAGAAACATTATAAACCGTATAAGGTGGATTATATGTATATAAAGAAATACCATACCCCCACCAACCAGTAGTAGTGGCAGGTGCACCAGTAGTAGTGGCAGGTGCATAACAATAGCCATTACTGTAACTAAATGGTGTAGGACATGTTTGATAACTAATTAAACCGGAATAGTAAATTCCAAAACAGTCATAGCTTGCTCGTGTATAAGCCCACACAGTTATCGCAGGCATTACACAATAACCATTTGAGTAGGTTAATCCCGGTGCACAGCCTTGTCCGTTGTAAGTCAAATTATTTGTAACAGGAACTATTGAACTAATCAGCGATGTATTAAAACTGCAAGCCCCATATCCCAAACTATCTGTCCCGCTTGAAATTGTATAGTCGCAAAGCTGATTAGTGAAAGGGTCTATAATGATATTATTAAAATTGGTATTATTTGGATTAATAGAGTTTACATTTACCGCATACCGTTTGCCTGAATTTAAATTACCTGAATTCAACGCAGTAGGATTAACTGACTCCGCTGATATTTCCTGCATAGCGTAATAATTACCGTCGCTTGATTGAACTGTCTGAAAAGGCTCTGGCACAAGCCAATCTGTTTCCTGTGCGGTTACACCCTGCAAATAAAAGTTAATATTGTTGTAGTAGGTAGCATTGCAGTTTGTAGCATTAAGAATTAATGCTTGCACCCAGCTTCCGCCATAAACGCTAATCCAGCCTTGATTATATGAAAAACCATTTGTCCACTGTCCATCGCCAACCGCCTTAACATATTGCGAAAAGCTTCCCATTGAATATAAGTTAAAAAAGTTTGTGTATGGAGAGCTTACATCATGAACCCCAGCCGATAAATAACCATAGCTTAAAAAATAATCCGTATAACAATGTTTATAGCATATTAAATCACTTGGCCCGCCTGATAAAGAACCCCAACCGCTATATCCTAAGGGACTTGCACCGCCTCCGCCAAAACATAAACCCGAACAGCCCCACCAACCGCATTGTCCCGAACAACCGCTTCCATAGCTGTAATTTGCCTGACAACTTCCATTTAACTGCCTTAAAGAATAAGCCATATTAAACTGCAAATTGCCGTTTGAGTCTGTTGTTGCGCTCCAGTTATCAATGTATTTTACAATTACATTTACAGGGCTGTATGGTGCTAAATATTGATTATTTACATAGTTTATCAAATTAGTAACTAAAACCTGCGGAACATAAGTAGCTGTCGTATTAACTTCATTAACTTCAAAGCCTACATTGTAAGCAGTTTGCGCTGATACTTGAGTATTTAACGGTGTAGCTACTACACTGCCTAAGCCTGTCGGTGTAAGCTGGTAAATCTGAACCAGTAAATTACCTAAATACTGATTTAAAACAGGTGCAATTGTTGACGAGTAATTAGGCAACTGCTGTATTCCTATATCTACATTATGCGTAAAGTAAGTAACCATTGCTACATAAGGATTTGGATTAGTAACTATCCAGCCACTTGCTTTGGATTGTATATTAGCAGGGTCAAAACCTGAAAAGTTTTCTATGTTAGGAGACCAAAGCGCTGAATTTACAGCCCACTTATTTACATATTTACCAGTAACTTGGTCGTAAACATTAGCCGAATAAACACAGTTAACTGTAACAGTGTTTACTCCATACTGTTGTATCATACTGCCTGCGTTTGCTATAAGCTGATTGAAGTCATTCTGCGGAAATACAGTGTTTGCCGTATTAGCTAAATCGGCATTGCTTGCAAACTGCGTTCCGTATTGACTGCCTATCGGATTTGAATAAATAGGCATTACGGATTGCGTAACATCATAGGTAGCTACCACTTGACTATTGACATACTTGTTGATTTGAGCGGTAAAACTGTGCGATAATCCTTCTATTTCGGTTATCGTCATAGTGTAAGTGGTAAATCCCTGCGAAACACACACATTTTTAATAACCAACACACACTTGACAAATGTGTGTGTGCTATATACAATACATAAAAATCTTTTTTTGGAGGCGATTTTATGTCTCAATTATTGCAAATAGACAAAAGCAAAAAAGCTTTAGTTTTTCAAAAGCCGAGCGGAACTATAGCATTAGGCGGAAACTTAGATTTGATACAACGAAAATTTTATGATGTTTTACTATATTATGAAAAAATTCAATTAGAAAAAGACAACACAGCTTATTGGTTTTCTGTTCCTTTAAAAGCTTTAAAAGATGTTTTAACTGAAAGCGACAAAAAGCAAATAAAGAAAAAGAAGAACAAGCAGGATATTGATAGAAATAACTTATACTACAAGAAAATTCTTAAGAAAATGCAATATATAATGGCAGAATACAATATACTTGATAAAGATTACATTGTTGATGGTCAAGCAACCTTAATAAGCGATGTAAAGTTTATTACAAATACTCAAACAAAAGAAACTGTCGTTCGTTATTATTTATCATCTTTTGTAAAAGATGCTTTACTTAATATAATCAAAGGCAATCCTGATACTATGTATGCAAATTTGAATTTGATTATAATTAAAGGTTTAAAAAGCAAATACAGTTTAATTTTGTATGAGCTTTGTAAAGACTACGAAAAAGTAGAGGTGCCGGAAATGACAATAGAGCAATTTAAAAAGCTTTTTGGAATAGAAAACAAAAAGGCTTACAATTATTCAGGCGGTTTTACGCATATCAGAGAAAGAGTTTTAACTCCTGCAACTGAAGAAATAAACAATAACGAAAACATAGATTTTAGCGTAAGTTACAATCTAATAAAACAAGGAAACGCTTATACGCACATTAAATTCATAGTTACTCCAAAACCAAAGCAAAAGCAGCTGGAACAATACAAAGAAAACTCACAGACAAACATTCTAATAAACGCTATACCAGCTGAATACCGCACAAAACAGATTGAAACATACCTTTCTAAATGCTTAAAAGACTATGACGCTAAATATCTTTTGCATCAGATAGAATATGTGAATAACCAAAAACCAAAGAATTATTTTGCATATCTTAAAAAAGCAATTATAGAAGACTACGCAAACAACGAAAAAGCAACAATAGAAGAGAAAAGAGAAGCAATTAAGCAAAAGTATAAAGAACAAATAAAAAGGATCAACGATTTAAGACTGGAAAAAGGCAAAATAAAGCTACGAGAAGATGATAAAAGCTTTTTCTATTTCAGTTATGTTTCTTTTGAAGATGACAATTTGGTAATCTATGAAGATATGCAACTAAAAAATGATTTTTTCTCAAACACTGTAAATGTTAAAACAATACCGCTTGACGACGAAAAAGCAATAAAAAGCGCTTTAGATGCGATAGAAGAAGCATTTAAAAAAATTTACTTAAGTTAAAGTAAAATTATACAAAAATGGTATACTGCATTGTATATATCTTTCTTTAAAATATTCTTTAAATTCGTCGGTTTCCGCACCTATAAAAGCATAGTAAGAAGCTATTTCTATAAAGTCTATAATATTCTCTGCTACTTTTAAATTTTCTATTTTCTGCTTTATTAAACTGCTTTTAATTTCCTGTTCTGCCACAAACAATAATTTCAGTATATCATCACGCATTTTGTCTGGACTTTCTTTGATAACAGAGCATACGCTTGTAAAAGTATGCGGGAAGTTTTTATTTGTTTTACCGAAAAGCCAAAGAATGCCATCATAAAGATACTGCATTGTAGGTGCTTTGCTTTTACTGAATGTGCCTTTTTCTTTTGCCCTTTTATAAACATTAATTGTCATTTTAAATTTTACAAAGTAATCTAATGCGGTTTCTAAAGTATTTTTATCTAGTATCATATATTTATAATCACTTATATCTATGGGTTCGGTTTCATTAGGATATTTTGTTGTCATCTTAAAGCAATGAGGGCAAGGTGTTTCAAAATATTCTTTAACGGTTTTTGTTTCAATGCTGATTTTTCTTGATAAATAATTAAGATTGCATTTATCGCAGTATTTAATTGAGTAGTTATCAAGTTCTCTTTCTATGTAAATTTTTACTAATTCGTGCGGTATATTTAAAATATCCGCAATCATTATTGTATTTTTTAAAAGCAGATAAAGCGCTATAATCTGTTCCTCGTCTTTTCTGGTTAGCGTGTCTTTTTCTGTTTTCTGTTCTTTAAAAAAGCTTAATTGAAGTATACTTCTGACTAATTTTAAGCGTTTCAAGTATGTGTTTTTAATTATGCTGTTATTGCCTAATCCGCTTAATTTATAGATTTCGTTGTTTGTGGTATTCGGAAATTTCTGTAAAAATAAATATGCTATCGGGAATGTATCTTTTAGTATAAGGTTTGCGTCTTTTTCGCTAAGTTTCACTTTTCACTCCTATCGGGTTGCGTTTTTCTTGGTCTGCCTTTTTTTCTCTCTTTATTCTCATTCTCATTTTTTTGGCTGACCTTGCTATCATCTATCTCATTTTCTCCAATCTCACTCTCATTACTCTCGTTACTCTCATCACCGGGAGCTTGTTCGTTTAAAGCTTGTTTTGCCTCTTTATCTGCCAAAGCTTGGTTGACTTCATTGTAAACAGTTTCAATATCTATTTTTGAATTCATAAGAAGCTGAATAAGTTTGTTATTTACTGCACGGAGTTTGTCTATTTCATCGGTTTTAGGTAAAAACTCTACTCTGCTTTTTATTAAGTTTTCTCCAAAAAGGTTTATTAAGCCTTTTATCTGACTGTATGAGTCTAAAATATTAAGTTCATTGACATCAAGGTTTTTTACATTTTCAATTAAAATCAATGCGTGTTCGTGGGATATTAATAATTGGCTTTCAAGGAAAAATAAAAAATTAGTGTAGTCCATAGATTTGTAAATACTATTGAGTTTCATCAGTATAAACAAGTCTATAAAGTTATGTATCATTACTAAATCATCAATATTTGATTTAAAATCTTTTCGCAAGAAAGCAAAATTAAAAAGTTCCATTATTTGATTTTTTTTGGCATTTTCGGCATCAGACATAAATTACTCCTTTTTTTCTTTAAAAATCTCCTATAAAATTATATGTTTTAATTTTTAAAAAGTCAAGAAAATGTAAAAAAATATATAAAATAATTATTCACATATTTTGAATTTTGCTTGCCATTTTTTGTATAAGACTAGAGGATATATTTAAATCAAATTTATTGCTTTTATCTTGATTATCTGTTAAATCTATTGCATTTGCAAAATACATTATCACAATATCTCTCAATGTTTTAACAGAATTATGCATATTCAATATATCATCAATCGTAAGCTGGGCTTGCCTATGCAACCAGTTAATATTTATTTGACTATCACTTGGAAGCAGTTCTTTTAAAGTAAATAAATTTGCCTTTAAAAAAATCTTTGTTTTATTTTTTGGTAAAAGCTTATAAAGATGATTTTCGTCTAATATATTCTGTAAACTGTTTCTTATAAAATGTTTTATGGTTATTTGAGGCTGAAATTGTTATTTTTTGATTGTCTTTTACAGAACGGAAAAACTCATAAAGCTTTATTTTTGTCTGTTTTTTCTCTTTAAGGTGTTTTTTATTTAACTTTCTCACAGTCACAGCCTAATTCTCCTTCCGTAAGGGAGGGGATACAGGCTGCTAAAAAACTACTTGACAAATTATTAGTTCTGCCGTATAATACCATTATGAGGTATTATTTAGACAAAGGTTGCCACTCGGTATACTCTCTTCAGTTTCACCTAATTCTTGTTGTGAAATACAGAAAAAAAGTGCTTATAGAACCAATTGTAAGCAGACTAAAGGAAATTGTAAAAGAAGTGGCAAAACATTTTCAAGTCCAAATAATAGAGCAAGAGACTGATAAAGACCATATTCACATTCTTTTTTCAGGAAAACCAACGCTTACTATCTCTAAGTTTGTAAACTCTCTCAAATCGGTTTCTTCAAGAAAGATTAGGGCAGAATTTAAAGAAACAATAGAAAAAGAGCTGTGGAACGGCAAATTTTGGTCGCATTCCTATTTTATAGCTACCACGGGACAGGTAACTCTTGAGGATGTAAAAAGATATGTCCAAAACCAGGGAAAAGAATAACCTAACCCTTACCTATAAGTTCTTAACACATCCGTCCGCCTTGCTAGAGTATAAAATGGAAAACTGGCTTTATACGCTCAACAACTTATACAACTATACACTCGAAGAAAGAAAAACGGCGTGGAAAGAAGAAAAGAAAAGCGTTTCATATACTCAACAGCAAAACGCTTTGCCCGACTTGAAAAAAATAAACCCCTCGCTTAGGTTGGTGCATTCTCAGGTTTTGCAAGATTGCCTGAGAAGACTAGACGAAGCTTTTAAGAAGTTTTTTAGAAAAGAAGCTAAGTATCCTAAGAAGAAAAAGCTATCCAAATACAATTCTTTTACTTATCCGCAGGTATGGCTAAAGCGAAAAGAAAAGGAAGAAGAGAAAGAAATAGAGAAAACTACAGAGATAATCAAGTTTGAAAAGAAAAACAACAAAACGGCTTATTTACATTTGCCAAAGCTTGGAAAACTAAAAATAAGACTTCACAGAGAAATAGACTGGACAAAAGCGAAAACGGTTACGATCAAAAAAGAGCCGTCCGGTAAATGGTATGCGTGCGTAACGATAGAGACAGAACCCGAGCAAACAACGCAAGATACAGCTAAAGCCATTGGCGTGGATCTTGGCGTCAAACACCTTGCCGTTACTTCAGAGGGCGATTTTATAGAGCATCCTAAGTTTCTGCAGAAACTTGAAAAAAGACTAAAGGTAGAGCAAAAGAAGCTTTCAAGAAAAGAAAAGTTTTCAAGCAACTGGGAAAAGCAAAGAAAAAAAGTAGCGATAAAGCATGAAAAAGTTAAAAACGCAAGAAGAGATTTCTTGCATAAACTCTCAAGATATCTTGTAAACAACTATGACACAATTAGCTTCGAAAATCTCAACATAAAAGGTCTTGTTCAAAACCATAATCTAGCGAAAGCCATACTGGACGCCGGTTGGGGAACACTTATTGCCTTTACTACCTATAAGGCTGTAATGGTGGGAGCAAAGGTGATAGAAGTTAACCCAGCCTATACGACTCAAGACTGTTCCGTATGCGGTTTTAGAGTGCCTAAGACTTTAGCAGAAAGACTGCATAAATGCCCGAATTGTGGTGCTATAATGGATAGAGATTACAACGCAAGCGTAAATATCTTGCAAAAAGGTCTCGCCTATCTTAACGGCGGTAGGGACGGTGCGTAAAAAATAATGCTTTTTCCATAAGCAAATAATGCAATCAATCGTATTTGCAAAACCAGCAGGCTTTGCCCCCCCTGTTTCGCTTTTTCTCTCTCATTCCTTTGCCCTTATTTCATTTTATCTCTCTTGTTTTTCCTGCCCTAATTTCCTTAAATCCCTTTATCGTTTCCACGCTAATCACTTTTATCTCTCTTATTTTAACACTCTTTTCTCTCTTTTTATTCTTATCGTTTATGCCCTTATATCCTTAATCGTTCTGCTTTGTCAGCGTTGACTACTTTAATGGCTTCTTTAAGTTCTCTTCCTGCTTTAAAAGTAGGCATTCTACTTGGTTTTAATTTTACTTGTTTACCTGTAAGAGGATTTCTGCCTATTCTTTCTCCTTTTATTTTAAAAGCAAATTTGCCAAAGCCTATAAGGTTAATAAACTTGCCTTCTTTAAGCGTATCTTTCACTAAATCCAAGAAGTTATCAACGATTATATGCGCTTCTTTTTCGCTTATTTTTAACCTTTCGGCATAACTTTTAATAAAATCAAGCTTACTTAAAACCTCTATTTGCGTTTCATCAGCAGTTTTAGATGGTTTTGCCTTTGCCTGTTCTTTTTTAATTACCATTTCCTTTACGGTTTCTTTTATTTCTTTTGCTGTCTCTTTTGCAGGTTCTGGCTTCTTTGTCTGTTTTACTTCTGTCTTTGTTTCTGTTTTAGCAGTTTCTGCCTTTGCTTTTACAGGTGCAGGCTTTTTGCTGGTTTCTGGTTTTTTTACTTCCACTTTTTTTGTTTCTGGTTTTTGCGTTGTCTGTGTTTTAGTTGCTTGTGTTTTAGTAGTTGCAGCTGCTTTTGTTTTGGTTTCTGGTTTAGCTGTTTGTTTTATTTTTTGCTTATCTTTTTCTTTTTTTTCACTTTTTGCCATCATAACCTCCTTATTTTTTAAATCTTTAAAAGTATAAGTAATTATTTAGTAAAAATCAAGAAATTGTTTTTTAAAAATAGACAAAACTAATTTTAACAGTTTTTAAAAAAAGACCGCCATCATCGTGTCTTGTGTGATGATGGCAAATATAAAAGGGGGTAGGTAGGGCTTAGATAATGTCAAACTTAACCGTTAACAGCTTCTTTTAGTTTTGTGCCTGCTTTAAACATAGGCAATTTACTTTCAGGCAATTTTATCTTTTCTTTGGTTTGCGGATTTATGCCTTCTCTTGCCGCTCTTTTTGATACATAGAATTTTCCAAAGCCTGTAATGTTTACTTCTTTGCCTTGTTTAAGTTCTTTTTCAACCAGCTCAATAAAACCACTTAAAAATTTTTCTGCATCCGCTTTTTTAAATTGAGTTTTTTGTGCGAGTTCATCTACCACATCGCTTTTAGATAAGCTTTTTTTCTCTTCCAAAAGACACCTCCGAAATGTTATTTTACAAAATAATACTTGACTTTTTTTTAAAAGTCAAGTAAAAAAAAATAAAATTGTTTTTTTTATGTAACAGGTTCACTTGCTTTTTTAAAGCTGTCTTTATCGGTAATCTTTTTTACAGCTTCTTTAAAACTATCTTCATCAATCTCACCCAAGATAAACTTAGTGCATAGTTCTTTTAAATTTTTGCAATTATTAAGTTGCTGTTTAAGTAAAATTTCTTTCTTTCTTTTTTCCAGCTCACGCAATTTAGTTTTCATCTCTTTTTCTTTTTTTTCTAATTCGGTTAGTTCCATTCTTTCCTCCATTTTTTAATTTTTTCAAATATTGTTTGTTTATGATTATCAACTTTATTTTCTTGTTTTTCAATGGTTTTATTTTCTGATATTTTAGGTTTAGTTTTGGTTTCAAAAACCTTGTAATTGTCATCAAAAATTTTATTTGCATTATTTAAAATATTAGTAAAAATTTTAAGCTTTGTGTAATCGTCTTTTATTATGCTTAAATCCTCAATTAATTTCCGCTGGATAATATTATTGATTTCTTTTTGTGTAATAGTTATTTCTAATATTCTTTCTGTATCTATTTTGTTTCCAAAACATTCCATTTCAGTATTAGCATTTTCTGGTTTTTGATTTGGTTTTTCGGTTCTTTTGGCTTCTAATTCGTTAGAGAGTTTTTGAGTTACAAATTCAAGTTCTTTGTCAATGTTTTTTTGTTCTTTGATTATATCTAAAATTGCATATTCGTTAACTAGATTTTTCTCAATAAATTTTTCTACATCATCAGTAATTTTATCTTTCAAAATGCAATTATATACAAACCTGCCTTTAATAAATTTTTTTGTTTGTCTATCGTATGTCATTTGTCTATTATAAATTTGTTTATTATAATTTGCCATTATATCAATTATACAAAAAACATCTTTAATTTTGTCGCAAAAATTGATTCTATTAGATAACTCAAATATTAAGCTATCAATTTTTTTTAAATCATCTGCAAAGTATAAAATCCTGCAAATTTCTTTCATAACTTTAAAAAAAATAATAAACTCTTTGGACTTTTTTTGGTAACCATTTGCTGTCAACAAATCAATAATTGTCTGTTTATGCCATAAATAAAAAGTGAAATTAGAAAAATCAGGAGTTCCATTCAAGTAGTCTATATTTTTTATTGATATTAAAACAGCAATTTGCCTTTCTAATATTTCTTTATCTATTTTATCTTTATATTCTCCAAAAAAACCTATTTTTCCTAAAAATTCTATTACCTCAAACACAGGCAAACCAAATTGCATAGCAATTTCGGTAATAGTTGAATAGTTTTGATAAAATTCTACTTCATTCACACAGTCCTCCATTTTGTAAAAATTTTTGCGATGAACCATAAGAGTCTGCTCTAATAATATTTTCATAAACAAGTGAACGGGTTTCTTTTTGTGTAAAAGCAATAACTCTGTTTTTTAAACAAAGAAAATAATATAATTCCCTAAGGGCTTTTGCTTCGTTTTTATTGTTGCTATTTGAAAAATTACGCAAAAATCGTATAGCAATAATAGTAATAAAGCAAGCGGGAAACCGCTTGCTTGGTTGTTATTCGCTTGCCTTTGCCACGCTTGTAGCGTTGCCTGCTCCTACTGTAAGCTTGCTGTATTTATCCCAGTTGCTTATTATAGGCTTGGTTTCATCTTCCCACTTTTTGGCTACCACAAGCATAATAGCCTGCGTGATTTCGTCATTGTCTTTTACATTCTTTTCTATTGCTTGGCATTCAGGGCTGTTTTCAGGCATAAACAGGTAAGGGGCTATGCCTTTTAGGTTTTGATACCACTCTGGTTCATTTTTGCCATACTCTTTGCCTTGTGCGTCTTTTTTGTGTTCCGTCCACTTGTAATTGTAAACGCAGGGAAGTTTGGCATCATCTGCTATTCTAAAAGCTACCTTGTCATTGTTTACAGGGGCTGGTTGCCACTGTTTAACTGCGTTTAGCCAATTAGAAAGATACGGGCTCAATGGCTGGTTTTGTGCTTTAAGCATTAAAGCTTTAACAGCTGGAAAGACAGGATAGTAGGCTAAAAGTTCAGATTTGTAGTAGTCTTTGAAGTAGTTAGAAAACATACTAAAAACAACAGAACCATAACCATTATCGTAAATTTCATTTGTAATTAGGTAATATTTGCCATTTAACTCAAATACTGCGTAGGTAGAGTTGTAAATAGTATGAAGATAACTAACTAAACCATTTACTGCGTGGTTAAAATAACTTGGAAAGAAAACTAACTGCGGATTTTGACTATTGAAATCAGGCTTATCTTTCACTATAAAATTCACATTAGGCATTGACTCTTTGGCATAGGATAAAACTTTATCAATGTATTCTTGTGATAGGTATTTACTGCCGTTTAACCAAACTGCTGGAGTAAGAATACCCCCATTCATTCTTACCGCTAAGTCATTAAACACCACATCTATCGTCCCTGTGGGATACTGCTTTTGAGTGTCTAATGTAGCGTTATAAGTCTGTTGTATGTTTTTCTCTGCCTCTGGCTGTAAGTTAATAGCTTCGTATTTACTATTAGCATGACTTGAAATTGCCGCTGTTGTGTAGCCCGCACAGCTGTATAAGTTGAAACTTAAACCTAATAAAAGCAACCCTAACCCTAAAAACTTAATTTTTCTCATCATCACCTCCTTTCTGGCAAAGTTTGCCAAATTCTTTATAATGGTCTAAATAGCATTCAAGAAAGTCTGATGCTATTTTGTTAATCGTTGTGCTATGTTCCGCAACGAAAACTTTAACTTTCTTTTTTAGCTGTTCGCTAACTGTTATTGTTAAAGTTTCTTTTTTACCCATACTTGCACCTCCTTTTTAAAATTTAGATAGCAGTTTAAACTGCTATCTTACTATATTATAATCTTAAAATATGAAAAGTCAAGAAAAAAAAATAACCTGCTATAAAAAACAGGTTATTTTTTATTATTTTGTTTTTTTTATTGCTGTTGCAAAATTTGCTTGTCGTTAGCCGAGGGCTGGTAAGCACCGACCGTCATTCCAGAGTATTGAATAGGCTGTGTAGTAGCAAATTGATTTAAAATATATTGATTACCACTACCGGGCTGACCGCCCATGCCTGTATTGCCCCACCAAAAACAAGCGTTTTGAATAACTGCCCTTGTAACTTCGTTAGAGTTAGCTACCATATCGCCGAGATTGTAGTAATTAATATTATAAAATTGCTGATTGCCTGCGATAAGTTCAACAGTGGAAAGCCCCGCATAAGCCGCACCGCCAGCAATTAAAGCAGTTCCAAGATATTGACCTATACCCGGCATCGCAAACCCTGCTAACATCATTAACCCGCCCAGTGCTATTCCAACCCAAGTATTCCAGCCACTTTCACTATCCTCATATACCAGCTGGCTTGCGCCGCTGAAATTGTAGCCCCACTCTCCAAGTCCTTGTTGCACTCTTAAAATGCCTATACCGCCGTCTGTGCTTGAAGCTTTGGCTATGAAACCGTAGTTTGATGTCATTGCTGTTAAGCCCGGAGTGTTGTTGGGGACAATTTGATAAAATACGGGGGTAGTGTCTAGGTAAACTTTTACAGTTACAGTAGTTTTGAAAAATCCGCTGTCTTTTTCTGTTACTGTATGCGTAGTCTGCTGGTCATAAACAATTACGCCGTTCTGCGTATGGTATTCTCTTGCAACTTCTGCTACAATCTGAGTAAAGCCGTCCCAGCCTGTCTTGTAGGCATTATCAGAACAGGGCATACCGCCTGTGTTGTTAGCCGAACAGTAAGCTACTGCGTTGTAGTTGTAATTTGAACCAAAAACCTTGCCGTAATTGCTTGCCTGCGTGTTGCTTGATGGAAAAGCATAACTACCCATCTTAAACAATTCTTGCGGTGTGATCAAGTGATACATAGCCACTTGATACGGTAAAGCATTTTGGTTTTGAACGGGTGCAGAATACCACTTATAGCCTTGCGCTGGGTTACCCCACTGTCCTGCGCTTTGAACCGTTGAAAGCCATTTGTTGTAAGCGTTTTGGTTTGGAAAGCGGTGAACCCATATAACAGCAATTTGTCCCTCTTGTGCGTAAGGAGTGTAATGTGCGATGATGATTGGTGTTGTGTCTGTAAATAAGTAAGTAGTGCGGTAATCAGCCGACACATTCTTGTCAAGCTTTGTCAAGCCGTTGACGACTGAGTAAATCAAATTTGCATTTGCATTCATCGCAAAGCTGTTGGTAGGCAAAGTTGAAACACTGCCAGCTTGAGCTTGGTTTACTGCAAAAGGAGTTATGAGAAACAAAAAGGCAAGAATGTAGGCTATTAATATCGTTTGAAGTAAATAAAAAATATTTTTCATTTTCAACCTCCGTTATTACAAAATCATTGGTAAAAAATTATAAACACATAAATAAAAAAAATCAAGCAAAAAAAATATATATAAATTAAAATGGCTTAAAAAGGTAAATTTGCCTTTTTTAGCCATTTTGAGTTTCCTCTTCCGCTAATTGCCGTTTAAATTCTATTTTCACTTTCCAGATAAAATAAATAATCAATCCCACTATTGGAATAGCCAAAACAGCAAGCCATTTGATTTTCTGTTTGCCGCTGAGTTCCGTGTTATGCAAAACTTCCCTCATAAACTTAACGACATAAAAATTCCCTATAAACAAAAATAAAACAAACAGCAGTAAAGCTGTTAAAGCGATAAGATGACCACTAGTCAACTGCATCATGCCACACTTCTCCTAAGTGTTGTTTTTGAAAATACCACTTCGTGCTTTATTCTTGGCTGTTTTAATTTTTTAATAAAACCCTTGTTAATCAGAAACTGCGAATACACTGCGATACAAACAGCATCAGCCATATCATTGTCAAGTATGTGCTTGCCGATGACTGAACTTGCAAAATCCGTTGAAATTCGCTTTGTTTCCTTTCGTGAAAGAAGATTGTTGCATTCATTATTGCGTAAATCCCTGTAATTATTGCAGGCAAGACTAAATCGCTTTAAAATGGTAGTTTGCCATTTGTATGGCTTGATGCCTGAAAAAACCATATCTCTATCAGCACAGAATTGATAAATTGCACCAGTAATTTCTGCAATCCGTATATTGCCATCTTGGTTGCTTTTATTTTCATCTTCGTTTTGCGATGGAGAATGAAAACCGTATTGAGTTTCCACAAATATTCCATTAATATCGTGTTCTTTAACCAAATTTTCTAAAATTTTTCCTTTAACCAAGCCATACAAATTTGTCTTAATTTTGCCGACTGTTAAAACCTCATTTTCATTAAATACGGCATAAGCTATTGCCCTTGTTGACGGATCAATTGATAAATAATTCATAAAGCACCTCCTCAAAACAAAATTTTACAGACCTGACTATTGCAGGTCTGCACATTTAAAAAATATAGACTAAATTTTAAAAAGTCAAATAATTTTTTAAAAAAGCGTTTAAAATTAATAATTTTTTAGTAAAATGCTTTTTCTAAAAGTATTTATTGCAGATAAAGACAAATATAAAAAACATATTAATATACTTGATTTTTTTGTTAAAACATACAACAAATCTCTTATCCAAGCCAAAGCGTTATTTTAAGTGATTAAGTTATATAATTTAGAAATATTATTTTAACAACCAAATCAAACTAACAAACCGCTTACAACGAAAATGCGTAGATGGTAATTTAAGATTTTACTGTTTTAATAAGGTTTATATTTTTTAAAAAATGCCTCAATGTAAAATTATACCACATACCACTCTAAATCATCTCTACGGTATGTTTAAATAGCCTCTACGGGCATTTTAAAAGTGGTATGAGATAGCAAATTTAGATGGCTTTGCAATCACATAAAAATTTAAAGTCTATGAAACCGCAAAACAAGCGGATCGCAAAGCGTGCTACTGTTTGCGGTTGACATGCGTGTGGTAGCGGGCAGTCAACAGCCAGCCAGCAACCGCAGGGCAGGCAAAAAGGGGGGAAAGGGGGGTTTCTTAAAAAAGTGTTGAGTGAGACTTTTTGTGTCCGGCAAAAAAAAATAAAAAAAAATTGCCGTTTAGGCACAAATTTTTTTTTATTTTTTTTGTGTATCTATATATTTCTATAGTATTATTACTAAAAGTAAATACTATAGAAATACTATAGGGGCGAAAAAGTGCGGAATAGGCTTTTCGGGGGTATGGTTTTTTATATGGTTTTGCTTGTTGTGATAAAGAAAAGTGGTAAAAAAAGTGGCAGTTTACAATACCAAATAGCATGTCCGCTGATACCAAATAGCATGTCCGCTGATACCAAATAGCATGTCCGTTTTTGATACCGTTATTCCATATTTTTTTACTATTGTTAAATTCTATGTTTTGCTTGTTATAATAATATAATTTATATTTTACAATACCATTTACAATACCAAATAGCATGTCCGCTGATACCAAATAGCATGTCCGCTGATACCAAATAGCATGTCCGCTGATAAAATTAAAAATAAAAATGTTGATTTTGTAGGAAAAACTAATGTGTATACAGAATAACGCTATTACAAGATAATGTTGTTATAATAAGTAAAAAACATTAAATATTGTTTTAATAACCAAATCAAGCGTTATTCTAAAACAATAAAAGCCTTAAAATTTAATTATGTTGTTAAAACAATAAAATCTAAATAGTAAGTAATAAAGTTATATACCAAATAGCATGTCCGTTTGCGTCATTTTTAGATAAATTAAAAATAAAAATGTTGATTTAATAAGGTAAAAGCTTGTTTAAAAAGAATAACGGTATTTAAAAGAAAATACCGTTATGATAAATAAAAAACTAAAAAGCCACTTTTAACAACTAAATTGATTTTTCCTCGTTAATGCAAAGAATTACCGAGTTTTTATACTGAGATTGTTCTGGGTTGTAAGAAAGCATTGTTTGCCCGTCAGTAGTCTTTTTTAAATTAATACCGAATTCGTTTAACTTGGGATTATCTTGCAAAATGCTTGCCAAAATACGCCTTTTATGCCTTTGTGTTAAAACGCTAAATCGTTTTAATCTGTAAACTTCGGATTCTTCTTTTTTATAATCGGCTATCCTGTTGAGTAATTTCCAAATCTCCTCCTTAAAAGCCTTATTTTGTGTGATGCAGTATTTTATTATTTTTTCTGTGTAAGGGTTATCTATGTTGTTATGAATATATTCTAAAACATTGCGATGGATTTTGACTGTGTTAAACATTTTTGTGGCATTAATAAATTCTCCATCAAATTTTACAACAAGCGTATTGATTTTTCTTCGGTTTGTTTTTTGGTTATATTCGTTGTCAATATAAGCTTTATCTAAAAGATGGAAAATTACTCTTTTTTCCTCAATCCAACCATCTTCATCACCACTGTCGTTTTTGTATTTGTTTACATCAACCACAGTTGCCATAATTTCTTTTAGAAGCCTGATAATTAATTGGTCGCTTGTATCAGAGTTAATACCTGCCAATTGTTTAAGCTTATACATGTTGTCAATCACAAGAGTGTTTTCGTCGGTAAATTCGCCAAGCTCTAATATTGATTCAAATAATCTTTGATGTGTAATTGTGTTTTCCAATCTTGAAGCTTTCACGATGTAAACAATATTGTTTTTTCCGTTGATTTTAATCCCAAGATTTTCAAGATATTTCGGTTTGTCTTTCCGCTGTTTAACAGGGTCAAAAAAAATCCCGCTACGTAAAACCATTAGAAAGTCATTCATTCTAATAGTTTTATCGTTTGTGCTAATTCCAAGTTTAGGTTTAACCACTTTGCCTTTTGTTTTTTTAGTTCCGCTGTTGTCAGATGAATCTTTTTTCTTGCTCATAAAACCTCCTATATATCTGTATCAAAACCTTGTATTTCTTTGTTAATTTTTTTACTTTGGTATGATGGTTTTTTAGGCTGATTATTAGGGTTGTTAGATTTATTTATTTGTGTTGTTTTTTGCACTGTTTTTGGTCTATCTACCACTTCTGTTTCTTCGGGCAACGCTTGCACTTTTCTTATGTTCCTGCCCCAAATAATCGGTTCACCGTTGTTGTTTGTTGCTTGTTCCAGCTCGTAATAATATTTTTCAATATCGTTTATCGGCAAAAGATTGCTTTTTGCAACTTTCATCTGGTTTTTAAAAATCAGCAATACCTGTCTGACTTTGTTTGTTAAGCTTGCACTGCCGAGTATTTTGTCTGCATTAACTCCAAAGATATTTTCTGCGTTGACTGTGTCTTTTGCCATATGGGCTAGATAAATAACACTTCTTTCGCCCGTTAATTTTCTAATCTCATCTAAAACTGCCTGTATCAAATGCGATTTTTGGATTTCCACTCTGTTTGTTGACGATAGACTGTCTATTAAGATTAAATCAGGATTAAAAACACTCACATAGCTTTTTGTTATTTCAAAATCTTTTGTAGTAATCACTTTTGAAAATTCTTGTTCGGTAAAAGTCGTGTGGTTTGTAATGATTGAAATTCTATCTTTTAGCAATTCCTGTAAAAAATCAAACTTTTTACCTGTGAGTTCTGCAAAATAGTCGTTAAGTAAACTGTTGATTTTACCAGCGATTTCTTCTCTGTCTTCTTCTGCGCTGATTATCATCGCTTTTCTAATTTGCTGGACTGGTATATCGCAATATTGAATGCCTAAAAGCAAGTGCAAAATCCATTGCAAAGTGAGTGTAGTTTTTCCACTACCTCCAAGACCAGCAAAAATGTTTATTTTGTTTTTTGCAATTAAACCATTTATTAGCCACTCTCTATTAGGCTTGTTTGGGTAATTTGCAAGATTTACAGGTATGCTGTCGTTGTCTATGTTTTTACCTAACGCTTGTATAATCAGGTTAAAGCCCTCTTTTACGGCTTTGTCTAATATGTGTTGAGTTTGTTCTTGTTCTTTTTGTTCTAATCTGAATTTCAAAATCGGTAGCATTTCTTTGATTGAAAAAATCCTGCTGTTTTTGTAGATAAAATCTGCGTCGGGAAAATCATTTTGTGCTAAACAATCATCTATGTCTTTTGTATTTTCTTCAAGATAAATAAAATCCTCTAAAAATTCTGTGTGTTTTGTCACAAATTCCATTAATGCTTTTATGCCTGCTTCGTCGTTGTCTAAGGCAAAAATGATGCTGTAATTTGTATTTTTTAAGTGGTTTAAAAGATTAAGATTTTTTTCAAGATTTTGAGCGCTTCCAATGCTGATTGACCTGTAATTTTTGAGTGTTATCTCGTTTGGATTTTTGTCGTATTTTTTAGCCAAAAAGCTAATCGTATTAAACTCGCCTTCTGTTACAAAAATCGTTAATTTCGGCATATTAGAAAACAAATGCAAACCGAAAGCATTAATGGTCTGTTTTTCGGTTTTTAGGATTGAAAATTGCTTGTTGTTTCTTTCCTGTGAAAAATCAATATCGCTGACTTTTCCATCAAATTCGTCGGTAGAAAAAATATATCTAATTTTTATCTGTTCTATATAGCCATTTTTGTTAGTGTAGAAAAACAAAAGCGGGACTGTTTTGTTTTTTACATTCATCAAGTTTTTAAATTTGTCTATAATTTTCTGTTTTTCTTTCGGTTCTTCTGTGGTAATGAGTTCAGCTAACTTGCCGACATTAAAGTCATTATCTATTGTGCCTACAAGGACATTGTTTTTAATGAGACTTTTGTAATCGGGATTTCTAAACTCCAAGTAAGTATTTGCGATTTTAGCATTTAGGCATTTGTTATTTATAAGCGTGTCAACACACAGATTAGCAAATTGAGTGAAAAATCTTATTTCATAGTCAATATTTCCTTGATTAAGCAAACTTTCGCCGTTACCGCTGAAACCGCAGGCAAAGCATTTAAAAAAAGCTCCATTGCCTTTGTCTGCTAAAACCAAGTTTTGCTTGCGTGTGTCATTGTGTTCGGGACAAAAACCAAACAGCTGGTTGCCTTTCTGTTGCCAGTGGAAATTGTGATTCGGATATATTGTTTCTAAAACTTTCTTTAATTCGTCTGTTTTCATATAACCCCCTTATAAGACAAATTTGTCTTAAATTATTTGATGCATTATTATAGCAGTAAATGCTATAATTGCACTTAAAACCAGAAATTCGCTTAATTTTCCTGTTTCGTAAAGTTTTAAAGCGAACCTGTCTTGATAACTCCAATACGGGATACCTAATTTAGAAAGCATATCTGCAAGTAAATGCAGAATATAGCCTAATACAAAAGCTTTAAATGCTGTATTAGGAATGATTAGTGCAGTTAAAAAAAGCAAAAGTCCTAATATTGCGTGATGTGTTATGCCTCTGTGTGCGTTCCATAAACTTCTCTCTTTAAAACGCAGATTCATATTTGAAGCGTATATATCAAAGTCGGGTGCAATAGAACCTATCATACAGGCAAATAAGGCTGTGCTTGTTTGATGGTTTACAGCTAATTGCTGTAAATGCGGTTGAAAAACAAGCCAAAAACCGCTTAGCCCTATCAGTGTATGCGAAGCTTTTTTCATATAGCAATTTTAGATTTTGTTTTTTCCAAAGCGATATTATAAATATGCCTTTTTTCAACATCAAACTCTTTATCTAAAAACTCAAAAAAGCTTTCAAGAGAGTTGAAATTTTTTAAATCAAAAAGCCCTTTTGAAACTCCATCTACATAAACAAGGCATTTGTTGTCATCGTATAAATAGCATTCTAAAACCGTTTTTTTTATCATACTACACCTCCTAATTTTTGGTTGTATCCAAATTTATCCACCCCCCGCACAAGACCTCTGCCTTCAGGCAGAGGATTCAGTGCAGGTGTGTTCCTTAAGGGTCTTGTTAATAACTTCTGCATCTTTCGATGCCCCCTAATCAGCCAGTTGCCCTTGTCCCTCACGGGACAAGCCTCTTCCTTTAGGGAGAGGTGACTGACTAATCACAATATAATTTGCTATGCATATAGCATCTGCTATGTCATTGTCGGTAATTTTCTCACAGGCAATTTTGCTTGCTACCAGCATTGACACATTTTTACGCTGTTCCCTTTTTTGTTTCTGGTTCATACCAAGAATAAGGCTTTGCCATTCCTGCGGGGTAATTGTTAAGATTTCTGAAAAGTTGTTAACGCTTGCAAGTGTGGTAACAAGCGTTCTGACCTCTACAAGCTTAATAAGCGTAGCTATGTTTAAGTGTAAATATTGTTTTTCAATACCAAAAATAACATTTTTATTTTTAAAACCGAAAAACAGCTTATTAATCTCGGTAAAATCGGTTTTTATTTTAAAATAGTCCGTTAAAGTCTTGTTTTTGTAAACTGCAAAAGCTAAGTGTTTAACAGACGGATCGCAACCGATTAAGTAAATATCAGACTGCATATTTTTTTGTTCTCTGAATTGAGTCAATATCTATTATATCCCAGAATACAAGCGATAATGCCTGTATTAAAGCTATTTTTCTTAAAGCATAAGTTTTTCTGTTAACTTTTTGGATATCTGGCAATTCATTAAGAAATATACTTATTTTAAAAGGCATATCCCAATCTCTTCTCACCAATCTAACTTTTACACCAATCAATTCGCTGTTTTCTCTAATTTCCTCAAACATAAATCCACCAAACAATCCTGTTTGGGATACTTGGGAAAGAAGTTTTTTTAACATAACCCACCTCCTTTCAAATAAACTCCTTAAAAAATAAACTTTTATTTTTAAAAAGTCAAGCATAATTTTTTTAATTAACTATATAAGACTAAAATTTGACAACTTTATATTTTATGCTTATAATCCTTATATGAATTTTACAGGGAAACAGGTAAAATTATGATTTTCATAACCACAGATAAAAATACAAACAAGGAAGCTTATAAAGAAATTTTTGACAAATACGAAAATTTCATTTTTAGCGAACGCACTATTAAGAAAAAAATAAAACATAATTCGCTAATTAATACTGCGTGTATCGTTTTTTCGGAAAAAGAATATTCTCGTGCTTTAAAAATGTTTTTAGATGTTCACAATGACATTGTGAGCAATAGATATATTGTTAGCCGAAACATAATGGCTTCTTTGGCAAACAATATAGCCTGTTGTTACACAAAATTACAAGAAGAAAAAAAATATAAAGACTATTTCTTACTTACCAACGCTGAATCGTTTTTTAAAAAAGCAATAAAATACTCTACTGCTTTTTATAGAGCAAAAGGCTTGATAATTTTTAATTACGCTATTTTTAACTTAGAACTCCAAATTTGGGAGGAAGACCCTATTATTCTACAAAAAGCAAAAAATAATTTCAGCTTGATGAATTTTGTAAATAAGTTTGTTTACACAAAGAAAAGGTCGCTTTTAATGTATAGATTGTTTATTTTATGCAATAAATACAGGTTTTTTAATGATATTACCCCAAAGATTACTGTAAGCTTAGGTGTAAGGCTTTTTTAAGGGAGGTTTGATATGTGGCTGAGTCCAATTGTTTTTTCTTTTACAGGTAAAAATAAAACAAAAGCTTTAACAGTAGACTATTTCGTGCAGAGCGGAGAATATTACGCAAAAATTTTTGTTACGCAAAGCGGTTTTTATGCCTTGCCAACCGCTGAAAAAAAAGCAATTCTAAATTTAGAGGAACTTTCGGTTTTTCACAAAATGCTTAATTATGTCGTTTTTGCAAACACTACAAATTATTATGACGCAATTAAGCCTGTAAATAAAAGCTTAGTAAACGAAGTGGCTATAAAAGTGGATAAACCAAAAGATGATTCATATTTTGTCTACACAATCAGGCTTAAATTTTCAAATCTTTTGGAATGTTCTAATTGTAGCCAAAACGATAAAGAGTCAGCTTACTATTCGCTTGCACGAATTGATTTGTTAAAATTAATAGTCCATTTGGAAAGAGATTTAGCTTTTATTACAACCGCAAAAGCTATACAATATGCCAAATCATTAGAGGAGCCAAAATAATGCCAGAGAAAAAAGAAAATCAAAACGGGTGGAATTTACCTTTTGCCATAGCGTTTTTTTCTGTCTTTTTTATGCTTGTGATTGTAAACGGCGTAATTAACTTTATGAACAAGAATCCAATTACCATAGGTGAAGTGGAAAAAGTTCAAAACATAGTTGACACAGCAGAAAACCGATTTGATGCGATAAATTTTACTTTAATGTCAAAAATAATTGACTCGCAATGGCAAGTTTTTTTAAAAAACGCTCAGATAGCAATCGTAAAACAAAACAGCGAAGAATGCCGAAAAGTAGATGGCAAATTTAATACTTTCCAAGTTATAGGTTCTTACTTTGGACTTAAAAACAACAAAGACTACTGCGGGGCAATCAATACCGTAAAAGCAAATATGGCATTAAACCAAATCTTTTTTTTAAGTTATTTCTGGTGGACTTTTGTGGCAATAGTGTTTACAGTCGTTTTGTTGGTTTTGGCTTTTTGGATTTTTTACAAAAAAATCTCAAAAATTAAAGACAGCGTTGACAGGGAAGCTTTGAAATTTTTTGCATTTATACCATATTTTGAAACAAAAGAGGACGCAAAAAAATTTCTTGCAACTTTTGAAGTAAACAACCCGCTTTTTAAATTAAAAAAATTTACAAGCAAAGATACAACAGAAAAAACAGAAACACGAATGATTAACATAGATGAGTTAAGAAAGTTTGTCCACAATGTTGTGGCAGAAAATTTTATACAGCGTGCAAAAGAAAACAAAGAAAAATTACAAAACTCAAAGCAATATAAATTTGCAGAAATGTCTGCAAATTTAATGCGCTATATGACATCGTCAGTGATGCAGGAAAAAACTATGACAGGTGATCCATACCCAGCTTCCATTTCGGGACATCATAATCCAGATGAAAAATATGGACTTTTGACACACACTTTGCACGTAGCCTATGTAATGATTTTAAACGCAATTAAGCGTGATGATTTTTTAGACAACTATCTTGAATTATTTTACACGGCAGTTTGCCACGATTTAGACAAAATTAGAAATTACAGACAGAGCAAAGCTATGCCCTCAGAAGTAATTGATGCATTAGATGTAAAAGGAGAAAGTATCAAAGAAAAAATGGCAAAGATAGAAAAAGCAAGAGCAAATGAATGGTTGAGTTACAAATTGGACGAGACAGCACAACGCAATATTTTTATACAACTCTCTACTAAATTTTTTCCAACAGACGAACAATTTGAAACGATTAAAAAATACGATCAATGGAGTGTTCCTGTTGAAATAATTTACACAGGTTTAGATAGAGAAAATAGGCATAATGCACTTGCAAAAATTTTAGAGAATGTAGCAACAAAACAGGGACTTAGAAAACACTTCTTGATTAACCAGATAGAAAGCGCGCAAGTTGATGTGGTTGGCATTGAAAAATATGGAAGCAAAATCTTTGTGTTTCATGAAAACTTTTTTAAAAAGTTAAGCGGTCTTTTTGAGAAAGAATTTAAAGAAAGAAAGATGCCATACGAATTGATTTTAAAATTACCATTACTCGCAGGTGCAGATAAGATGGCAATGATGTTTCAATATTTCTTTTATGAAGTCGCAAAAGAGGGTTTAACAGAAACACAATTTACTAACTTAAAAAATATATTACTTGCAGATAATACTTTACAACATTCAAACGGGTCAATTATTAATGGCAATATTTATGTGGCAATTGCAACAGGCAAGCTTGAAAATTTATACAAGTTTGGGATAACAGAAGAGGATTTTTCAATTAAGAAAGTGAGTGAATAAAAATATGATAAAACAAATACAAAAAAACATACAATTTTTTAGTCAAACACAATGCAAAATAGTAAAATCAAGGGTTAATACCGATATAATAAGAAAAACAAAGGAAATAGCAAAAAACGGCTACCTTTACACCAAGAAAGTGGTGGTGCGATGGCTTGTAGTTTTTTTTACACCTGTAATTTTTTTAAACAATGGCTTGTTTTTTTTGTTATATAGGCTTTATCTTGCAAGATTTGACACGAGACGGTTGTATGCGGGTTTTCAAGGGGTAGATGATAAATGTCATAGATATAGATACATAGCGATTGTCACAAATATACAGAATGCAAATAATTTGCAAAATGAAAAATGGCTTTTGTATGCGGGTTTGTAAGAGTTAGAAAAATGAGAGAAAAAATGCAATTTGGTTATGAGTATATAATTTGTCATAGATATAAACATATAGCGATTGTCACAAATATATATTTAGTTAGCCAAAAGGTAACTAATAAAGACAGAAAAAATTTTAAGACAAAAATTAAAAGAAAAATTGATGAGTTTTAGATGCAAAAAATGATTAAAAATTTGAGTAAAAAATTGAGAGAAATCAGAGTGAATTTTGAAACAAAAATTAACATAAAAAGGAGTGATAATGGACGAACAAACTAACGAAAAAAAAGAGAAACTTTTAAAACAAATTGACCTGCAAAAAAACTTTATGATATACCTGCAATATCTATTAGAAAAAACACAAAAAAACAGACGAAAAGATAGAGTGTATGAAAACAAAAAGACAGGCAGAAAATATTTTATAATGCCTACGCTTTTGGAGAGATTTTTTGATATAGAATTTACAAAATATATTATGCTGAAAGACAGATATTTTTTGGAATTTGGAGAGGAGAGTATAAATGAGTATATAAACACTAAAAGAGAGTTCCCTATGCCTACAAAACAGATAAGTGCCAGAGTAGGCAGACACACTTATAATTTTTATGAAATCTACTACCTTTTGCTTTACTATTTTAAAACCAAATACAATATCAAAATTACAGATAGCTTTTTGTATTTAATTTATGTTGCTACAAACATACCGCCTGCGGTTTTAGCCTATATGCAATTACATAGCGATTTTTGGCTTAAACGGTATAAAAAAAGAGATATAAATTGGGAAAAACTTTTTGCCGAGCACGATGAATTAAAAAAGGCAGTTGAGATGGTTGAAGAAAGATATTTGAGAGGACTAAAAAGTGACAAACAAAATAGTGTCGGATAAAGAAAAAGAACTGCTGGATTTGATTACAGAATACAGAGATTATTTGTTGTATGTGATAGGCTTGTTGCGTGAGAAAAATGTGGACTTGTCGGTTGAGAAAAAGATGGCAAATTATGATAAAACGCATAAGATATTTACATTGCCGAATTTTTTAGAAAGATGTTATCTAATCTCAATAAGACAATACTTGTCTTTGGTTGATGCTTATTACTATGAATTTAAAATGAAAACTGTAAGCCAAGAAAAGAAATTTACAGAATATTTTGCTAAATTTAACAAAACAAATTTTATTAAGTCTGCAAACGGCAGGGTAGCTAAGAAAGTTAGAAGCAAATATTTTTGGGTTTACTATGTTTTTTATTACTTCAAAATAGCTTATAAAGTAAGATTTGACGATAGCTTTTTGTATGCACTTTTTTATTATTTAAAAATACCGCCAGCAGTTTTGATTTATGCCAAAAAACACGCAGAAAACCACATTAGAAACTTTAAGAAAAAGAATTTGGATTTGACAGTGTTGTTAATGGACGAGAAGCTTAAAGAAAAGATAGAGGAAGTGAGAAAGTGTTTTTGAAATACTTGAAAAAACAAATTAAAACTTTATAATGAATATTATGAGTGTTATTTTTAATTTTCTTTATTTTTTGTTGTTTTTAGGTATTTTAATCTTTGGAATTAAAGTTGGCAATCAGCTTTTTGTGAAATATCTAAAAGACAAAGAAGCGCAGTTTAAGGAAACACAGCCCAAACTTTACATAATGTTTGACAGAATAAGGATTTTTTTACGCTTTATATATGTAGCCATTATTTTAATTATAATCACTCTTTACTTGTTTATTTGGTCTATTATTGATTTTCTACCCACCTACTTAATACTTTTTTTCTTGAATTTTCTTTTTTATGGTTTCCTTGTTTTAAGTTTAGTTGGCTTATCAAGAAAGTATTTTTTTCAAAATTTAGTTGGCTATAAAGACTATAACGACGCTATGATGATTACAGGAGAAAGGATTAAATTAACACCTTTTGCAGATTATTGGAAAGAAGTTGTAATACCATACAGCGTTAATAAAATTAGAAAAATGTTTAACATTCAGGATATACAGGCAAATCCTGCAATTATAAACAATAAAATGACCTTTTTAAGTTCGGTTTTAGTGGAAGAAAACGGCAGGGAAAAAAGGTATGTTGATATGCCGTTTTCAATAAATATGAGTGATTTAAGCAAGCACGTTTATATTTTAGCCCCAACAGGTTCAGGTAAAACAAAGTCAATTATCGGACCTATGATACAGCAGACAATAGCCAACGGGCTTGGTTTAGTATTAGTTGACCCAAAAGGTGATGTTAGTGTTATGAATGCGATTGCAGGCTTAATGCAACAGCAGAATAGGCTTAAAAAGCTTAAAGTGGTTGATTTAGATGAAGTAAATGTAAAATATTCAAGCACTTATAATCCAATTGCTACTTGCTCTCCTACCACAGTAAGCCTTATGATTAATGCAACCTTATACGATCCGGGTTCTACGGCTACTTACTACATTGAAAAACAAAAAGAATTTGTTAACGCAATGATGGGCTATGTAAATAAGCTTATGGAAACGGTTCAAGAGTTGAAAGCAGAAGGACTGAAATTGAATTTTCTTGATTTATACGCACTTGTTGCATATTTGCCTTATTCAATTGATATGCTGTCGGAAGTAATAATTACACCAAAAACGAAAGATAATGTTTATGGCTTATGGAAAGAGGCAATTAAGACAGAAGCTACAAATCAAAAATATGTTGATACATTAAGCGGTTTGCGAAACCATTTAGCTCAATATGCATTTTTAAAAAATGCGCATTGGGTAATTAACGATTATAATCCTGATATTAATATTGAAAAAGACCTTAATGAAGGCAATACATTAGGCTTTTTCCTGCGTGCTTTAAGTTATGTTCACGAAGCAGGCAAGCTTGGTAAAATGATACTTATGGATATTCAAGCTTATGCGGCTAAAAAGCAGGCTATGCTAAATAAAAAACCTATACCTGATTTGCTTTTTATTGATGAAGCAAGCTCAATTTTACCAGATGACTTTTTAAAAATGTTTGATATGGCAAGGGAAAGCGGTATAGGTATAGTGGTGGCTCATCAAGATAAATCGCAGTTTGAAGAAGAGTTTTTAAAGCGTATGTTTAATAATACCAGCACAAGAGTTTTGTTGCGTGCGGGTGATAGGGAAACTGCCGAGTTTTTCTCTGATTTAGTGGGAAAGAAAAAATATTACGAATATGGAATGTCTGTAACTTCAACAAGTAAATTAAATGGCATAGGCGAGTATATTAAGCCGAGATATTCCGACAATGCAAGTATGGCAGAAGATTATATTATTAGACCAGAAAAGCTTGTAAACGATATGCCTATGGGAACAGCCTTTATTCATTCTATTAGGGGCAAGGGTGCATTTGCTATAAGAGGAAAAACAAGCTATTTTGCAGAAAACTTTGATAACTTAAAGATAAATGAACTGTTTAAAGAAAATCCTAAACAAGAATCTTATTGGAGAGGCGGGCTTAATTTTCTAAAATACTGCAATGAAAATGCTGAAAGATTAAAATTAGAACAACAGAAAAAAACAGAAAAAGAGGGCGGTCCAAACAACCCTAAAACAAATAATGAAAATAATCAAAATGAAAAAAATATTGTAACCGAACAATCTAAACAAGAAAATAATAATAATATGGCAAAATCATATAAAGATGGTGCTGAAAAATATATGAATACATAAGGTGTTTATGGAAGAAAAATTAGAGGTTTTAACGCTTTTAAGCAACAAAATATTCGCTGATTATTTAAAAAATTTAATTAATCAAGAAATTAATGGAAACATTACTGTTTTAAATTTTAGCGAGGTTATAGAATTAGTGCAACATTTAAAAACCAACCATAATTTTGTTATTGCGCTGGTTTTAGATGTTTTAAGCACAAAGAATGTTTTTGATTTAATTAAAGCAATTAAGCGTGATGAAGATACCAATTTAATTAGGATTATTACAGTAATCAACGAAGAAATAAACGATAAAAATTTTCTTTATAATATTTATACAAATGGCGGACACTACTTTTTAAATTTAAAATACGCAGAAGAAATTGAAGTTAAAAGTGTTTTGGAAAACGCAATTAATGACGGTAAAAGAATTAAGCTTTTAAAGAAAGAAACGCTTTATGATCCGCTTACAATGATTTTTAACCGCAGAGGGTTAGTAAACGGCTTTAAAAATATGTTTCATTATACGCAAGCTATGATGAAAGAAAACATTATTCCTATTGTTTTTATGGTAGGTATTTTAGATATAGACAATTTTAAAGTTATTAACGATACATACGGACACAGGGCAGGAGATATTTATTTGCAGAATTTAACTAACTTAATAGAACAAAACAAAAGAAAGCAAGATGTTTTCGGCAGATACGGAGGAGAGGAGTTTTGTTTAGGCATTCTTGTTGCGGATATAGTTTCTGGTATAAAAGTTTTTAATACTATAAGAGAAAGTATAGCAAATATGAAAATCATAGAAAAAGACGCAGTAATAAGCACAACCGTAAGCATAGGAGTAACTTACGCTAAATTAGAGGATAATTCTTGTTTAGATGTTATACAAAGGGCAGACCAAGCACTTTATATTGCTAAAAACAAAGGCAAAAACAGAGTGGAGTTTAAAAGCGATGGCTAATACGCAACCATTGCTTTTAAATAAAAATAAAAATATCAGCCCTTTTAATATCGTTTTGTTACGCAAGCATATGCGTAGTGTTGCGGATATTGCTTACAGAGTTTCTTTAATATGCGGTTTTTCTAAAAAAACATCGGTTAAGATTTACAAAGCTTCGCTTCATCACGATGTTGGTAAATTTTATTGGTATGATGGACTTTTTACAAAACCTAATAAATTATTAAACCAGTTAGATAAGGAGTATATTTACAGGCACCCAGAATATAGTGTTAAATATTTACAGTATGCAATGCCAAGATGGGCTTATAACGAATATTTAAAAAGCGATATATCAATAATTGATTTAATTATGTTGCACCACGAAAAGCCAGATGGTAGCGGATATTACAGGATAAAAAATATTCCAAAAGAAGCTGTGGTTATATCTTTTGCGGATATTTTTTCGGCTTGTATAGAATTCAGACAGTATAAGCCGTCAATGTCTTGCAGTATGGCATTAAATTTAGGTTTAGCAGATTTTAAAGATGTATTTACCAAAGAAGAAGTAAAATTAATCAAAACTGACTTGCAGTTTTAATTGTTTTAAGAAAAATATAATAATTATACACATAAAAATAATATATAATATTCAAAGAAAACATACATATAAAGAAAGATATAATAAAATGTAAGAATTTTATATATAAAAATATGCTATAATATTCAAAGAAAACATACATATAAAGAAAGATATAATAATTATACATACAAAAATAATATATAATATTCAAATAAAATAGTAAATAAAATAATATTTTTTTTCTATATTTTTAAATTGAATATAAAAATAATAAAATAAAATAATAAGTATTGACTTTGAATATAAAATATTATAGTATTGTTTTTGGGCTTTAATAGCCTAATTTTTTATTTAGGAGGTGCTGAGTGAGAAAGTTGGTAATAGACATAGGTTACGGTGATGTGAAATTTAAGGCAGATGATTATCAAAATAAGTTTCCAAGCACTTTTGTTCAGGAAACAATATTTAAGGATTTTAAAGGGGAAATAAGGGACAGGGGTTATTATAAAACAGGCGAAAGAAAATTACAGTATATAATAGGATTAAAAAATGAATCTGATAAAGGTGAAATTGATTATATCAATAGATATGATGAACTTGTCAAATTTGCCCCATTTTTTATCTACCATGCCATTCAAATATTAAAAAAAGACGGCATTGATACACATTTTGACAAGCTTGTTACAGGGTTGACTTTAAGAGAATGGAATAAAAAAGAAAAATTTTTTAATGCGGTAAAAGAAATTGATATTAACGGTGAAAAGATAACTTTCGGTAAACGCATAGCTTATATTCAAGGACAGGGGATTTATTACAATAACACTACCGAAGAAGAAAGAAAAAAGTATATATGTGTTTTAGACATTGGATACAATACGGTTGATATTTTATTATTTAAAGATAGTAGAATTATAGAAGAAAAATCTACAGTAAGAACATTTGGCGTAGAAATAATGGTTAATAACCTTCAAAATTTCATAAATCAACAGTATGAAGATGAAAATATAAGCGAACAGCAGGCAAAAATCGCAATAGAAAAGAAAGAAATAGATATTAAAGGAAATATGGTAGATATAGAAAGCGTTGTAAACGATTTAATAAGTAAGTTTGCGGTAGATACAATTCATTTTATAGAAAAACATTTAAGAAAATATTCAGTAAGTAAAGTTATTATAAGCGGTGGTGGTGCTTATTTGCTTGAAAATGTTCCTATGAGAGACTTATATGTATTTTCCAAAAAACCTTATGAATTTCAAAATGTCATAGGTTATTACGAGCGTGATAAAAATAAAGATAAGGAGTAAAAAAATGGCTAAGAAAAAAGATGAAAGCAATTTTAGATACTTTTTTTTTAGGATACCCAGAGAAAAAGCAACTTTTTTAGACGAACTGCAAATTCCTAAAACAACTTTTATTTTACAGGCTTGCCAATATTTTATACAACATATGCCTGATAAATATAAATCGCTTTATTTTCAAGAAATTGATAATATTATTAATGATAATAAGGAAAAACTAGAAGAACAACCACAATCTAAAACAGATAGCAATAATACAGCTTATATTAAACCAGAACCAGAAGTAAAAACAGAAACAGATGTAGAAATAGAAATTAAAAAAGAAGCAGAAGATGATGGTAGTTCATTCTAGATAACCTTGCTTGGCTTTTAAAAGCCAAGCAAATATTTTTTTAAATATATAAATCTAATTTTATAAAAATAATTTGACTTTTCTATTTTTATTGTATATATTATAAGTAACAAAATCTATGCAGGAGTTTAGCGTTGAAAAAGGCTTTTATTTTGGCTTCTATGCTTTGTTTTGCTGTGGCACATAACGCAAAGGCAGATTTATTTACTGCTCCCGCAAGCAATACGCAATCCAGCGTTCCGCAAAATCCTATACAAAATCCACAGCTTCCATCGCAAGTGCCAAGCAACCCTAACAGGACAGAATTTGACGACCTTAATAACTCAAAACCTATTAACCAGACTACAACAGTTACAACAACAGACTCAAACGGACAATCAAATTCGGTTACTTATCAAGGAAGTCCTAACCAAGTAACGACAGGCGGAAATGATAATGGTATGAATGCAAATAATTCAGGTAATAATAATTCAAGTAATAGCGGTTTAACTAATAACAATAGCATTAATAACGCAAGTAATAATTCAAGTGATAATGGTATTAACCAAAATTTAGACGGTAATCAAACAATCAATAAAGCAACTCCGAAAGTGCAGGATATAGGACAGCTTGCAAAAGAGTTGGTTGGCGCAATAACTTTGGCAGAAGGTTTTAAATATCAGTCTTGGGCTGACGCAGGTTGCGTAGATTGGCAAATAGTAGGTATCTGTATAAAATGGAAACACGGTCACCCTGTTATTGCTCCAAAAGTATCTATGTGGCTTCCTGTTCTAATTTTAGAAACTCCAAATAAATTTGCTTACAGTAAAATTGATATAGTAAATATGATGTTAAAAGCGGTTGGTGCAATAGCAGATACGGCAGGCAATACTTTGGGAAGTCCAGCTGAAATAACAAGCGGTTCAATTACAGCTGACAAAGACCATCCTTTACAGTTCAGAGAAGTTCATATTGTAGGTTTCCCCTTAAAAGCTTTTGAGATTATGCACCCAAAACCTAAATATTGTGACGCTCCAATAACAGATATGTTTCCTTATTATTTTTCAGAAATTGATTTGTTGAATTGGAGGCAGGCGGCGGATCAAGCTACTTTTAGAAGATATTTGTCTGGTTTTTTGCAGGCTATACAAGCTTGTTCGCTGGCAAACATACCATCTAATCTAATTAACGGATTTGGCGGAAATGCTGGTAGTGTATCTCTCGGCAATATGTGTATAGGCAATTGGGCTACTTTATATCCAAGAGTTGGTTTTGTTAATCAGAGTTCGGAAGTGGTAGGAAGCGCAGTTGATGCAGTAAGAGGGGCAAGCTGGGATTCACAAAGCAATAATCAGCCAAGATTTATGATTAGTGCAGTTCCATTAGATATCTCAACGGGTTCAGATAAAATACAAATGGCTATTCCACATAAAGAAAGCTGTATGAATATAGGCACAAATTTTGCTTCGTGGGATAAAAACCTTGTAGCGAAGGACGGCAATTATGTTTGGATTTATTGGAAAAAGTTTACTTGCTGTATGTGGTAGTCTAATAATTACTGCATACTGCCAAGCTGATATGTTTCAGCAGAATAATAATACACCGCATCAAACACGGTCTAATTTTAAATCAGAAGTTCAGACTATAATAAATAAACAGCAGACGCAACAGCAATCTATGCAGGAAAAAGCAAAAGAGATTGTTGATGCAGGTTTAAAACCTAAATATGTGCCTAATTATCAGGATTTAACTGTAAATAAATTAGACAATTCAGTTTGGTTTTACTTTACGAAAGACAATTTTGACGCTGAAAAAGTTCAAGAAGCCATAAATTTGGCAAGAAGCCATAATTTATATCCTGTTATTTATTATCTATCAGAACAATGCAGTTTTGCAAATGCACAGCAGGCACAGCAGTTTTTTTATCAGCACGGCTTGCAGTATATATTTACGCAGAATTACAGTGATAATGTAGAGTTTGAATTGAGTTGCGACCAAAAAATCCTAAATCAAATAAAAAACAAAGACGATGTCTATTTTAAATTTATGTCAATTAGAGGTTTGCATGGAACGGGGTATTTAAATGATTTCCAAAAAGTTTATAGCAGTTGCTTTGTTAACTAGCTTTATAGCATCTAATACATACGCTTATAGAGTTCCTATGGGAACAGAAAATAACAATACAACGCAAAGCAATACAGTTACTCAGTCAGTTACAATAAGCAATGACAGCAACAGCAATGCAAAAAGCGATAATAGTGTAGCAGAAAAACAAAACAGCGATTTACCATATTATTATCCAAAAGGCAAAAACGGGCATTATGTATTTACTCCAGAGGAATTATGGGATAATAATCCTAATAAGCCACCCGGTCCTGTTTTAGATTTCTTAACCAAACCTACAAAAGAAACAGGGGAATTATATCTTGATTGGTTAAATCAAAGAAGTGAAGCTTTGGCTAAAAGTTTTATGGTTTTACAAGAATTAAAAGACCAAGAATTTGCAAAACATATACAAGCTTTAAAGCCTATTACAAATAGTGAGTTGCTTATTGTTTATGTTTCTGTAAATCAAGCAAGCGCTAATGAACTTTTAGAGTTGCAGAAAATAAAAGCGATTTTCCCTAATCTGCAAATTATGGTCTATCCTATAGGCGATGATCCGAATGCAGTGGTTAGAATGCTTTACCAATACGGTTTTCAAAACTATGTTACTCAAAACAATGTTGTGTTGAATTTGGCAAAAATTGTTTCAGTTACTCCATCTGTTTACCTGTTTAACAGGCAGACAGGAAATTTATTAAAAGCTTTTGCAGGAGGCGCAAATGCGAAAGAAATCATTCAAGCTATGTAGTATAATAGCTTTTATAGGAATTTTAGGGCTTAATACAACAGCTAATGCCGACCTTTTAAGCAGTATAGGAGGCGGTGGCAGTTTATCGTCAACAGAACAAAATATTATAAATGGATATACAAATCAATCAAGCTCGCAAGGTTTTTACAATACTTATGCACCGCAGTATTACCAATCGGCTCAATATTTACAGCAGGCGGGACAGTCAATAGGAAGCGGGCTTAATCTGCAATCTCTTGCAAGCGGTAATTTTAATTTACAAGGACTTTTGGGTGGCGGAATAGGAAGTATTTACTCGCAGGTAGGCAATATGCAGGGTATAATTCAACAGCTTTCAAGCGGTAGTTTGGCTAATTTATCCACAGGTAATATAGTTTCGCAGATTTCACAGTCACCAATGACACTGCTCTCTTTTGCAAGCCCAACTATTGCCAATAGTTTACAAAATGCTCAAAATCAAGCTACAAAAATATATTCATCAAGTTTAAATTCATATCAGGGTTATGTAAACAAATCATCGCTTGGAAATGGAATAACAGCACAGGGAACAGCAAATTCAATGGTTCAATGTATTCAGCAAAATACATCAAGCGGTATGGATTTAAATACTGCATTATCTAAATGCTCTCAATCACAACAGACACCGCAGTATGTGCCTTTAACTGCAAACAATAATAACCAGCTTGCTTCAAGTATGAATATTACACAAGACTCAGCTCAGATTGCAGGTTTAAACGGAACAGAACAAAATATTTATACTTATTATGTCGGTAATATTTCAATTAATAACGGACAAGTGCAGGCAGATATTAAACAAAATCCTGTTTTAAGCGCTTACAATGATTATTCTAAATATTACGGCAGTTTGGTTGTAGGGGCTATGAAAGACCCTAATAACACAACAAACTTACAACAAATAGGTTTTCAAACAGGCGTTACTATTACATCTGACTTAATATTAACCTTATCAGATTCACCAGACGGCACGCTTTACGCAAATCAGCTTGGAAGTCAGATAGCAATAGAAAGAATTAAAAAAGATATGACATTAGTAAACTCTGCTCTTGGCGTTTCTATACAGAAAGCAAAAACGCAAGGCAATGATGCTCTTGTGGCGTTGCTAAGACAAAGACAGGAAACACTAAATAAACAGTTTGCAGATTACGCAAAACAAGACACAAATGCTAATATAGCGCAAATAGCTTTAGCGGCGCAGAAATCTTTTGATAAATCAAGGCAAAATGGATTTGCTGAAAGCGTAGATATATTAGATAATCCTTACTCAAAACCATCATTAAATACTTATCAAGGACAAACAAATACATTTAGTGGTCAGGAAACAGGACAAAATGTAGCAGACGCAATAAACAATTCTATAATGGAAAATTCTTTAATAAAAAATAATCAATCTACCTACCAGCAGAATTTATCGGCAGTCCAGCAGTGGAACCAATAAGGAGTAAATAATGGCAGACCCAACAATTGATTTTTATACAGTTTTCGCTTCGCTTGAAAGTGTAGGGCTTACTCTTGCGCAAACGATAGCTAAATCTCAAGTATTGAAAGATTTTGTATATATTATTTTCATTTGGGGAATGTTTGAAACTTTTTTCAGGGTTTATGAAAAAAGAGAGTTTTTGCCTTTTGTGAACTTTATTGCTTACTTTGCTATTATGATGGCAATTTTTTCTTACATACCCCCAGCACCTGCGTTTAGCTATATCAATTTCCCAGCACAAATTGCAGATGGATTTACAAGCGGTATTATGTCAGCAATAAGCCAGCAAAGCACAAAAGACGCTATGAATAAATCTCTTGCAGATGTGAATAAAAAATTTATGATGGATACTCAAGGTAATCAAAATAAATTAGCACCAGACGCAAATGCACCACAGCAATATAAAGATTTATATAATACTATACGAGAAAATTTAAGAAATTACTCTAAATATTGTTCAAGAACGGGCGCTTCCGGCACTAATTCAATGAGTATGTCGCTGATAAATCCGTCAGCTATTAATAACGATGAAGAGAATTGGATGACGAGCCAGAATTGTCCTATAGCTAAAAGCACTACGGGATATTATAGTTTTGTAACCGCACCAGATAAAAACGGAGTTAAATATGTAACTTGCGATCAAATGAATACAATTTTAAGAGCTGATATGAAGGATTACATTGAAAATTATTGGGCTCAGACTCCTTACGGTAAACAGGTATATCAAGGTTCACAGGCATCATCGGATTTAAGTCAAAGAGATTTAGATACCGCATATTTTTTGGGAGGCGGTAGTTTAGATTCTATAGCCTTTGCTACAATACCGGGCAATATAGACAGTGGAACAACAGACGCAAATGAAGGTGGTATAAATTATACTTTAAGAACAACTTACAATTTTATTCTTAACACATTCGGCTCAGCCGAAACTAAACTTATGCATATATCTGTAATGACTTACGGTCCGATGATGATTTATGGCATGTATATGCTTAATGCGGCGTTTTATGCCCTTATTATTGCTTTTACTCCTATTGTTTTTGTTTTAGCAATGCAGAAACCTGAAAACATTACAATCTACATTAAATGGATTTTTACAGTAATTTGGGCTAAAAGCTGGCAAATAGTCGGATATATAGCAATCAACTTATTTAATAATATTAAATTTTCGGCTAATCCGGGAACCACAGGCGTTTTTTCAAGCGCAGGAGTTTTAAATGACTTATGGCAGATTACCTTAATAAGTATTTTTACAATAAGTCCCGGCATAATGGCATTAATATTCCTTGAAGGGCGTTCAATGATTACAGGTGCTATGACAGGTATTGCTGGTAATATGTCAAGCGAACGCTTAATTCAATCAACAGCTCGTATAGGCAGTGTTTTTAGTAATAATGGAAGTAATACAACTTCTGGAACAACAGGCGGTAGTCCTATCGGAGGTGGCAATAACGGTGGCGGAGGCGGTGGCAATGCTAATGCTAATGTTGATAGCGGGGCAACAGGTGCAACTAAGAGTTAAAAAAACAAACAGGATAAATAAAATATTGATTTTTAATTTTAAAGAACATATATTAATTTATTGAGAATGTTTTTAAAAATTCTCAATTTAAAGGAGGAGTTTTATGTGGCTATTAGAAAACGAAAGACCAAATCTTTTTAATCTAAGAAATTTTTACAAGGTAGAATTAGAAAGAAAAGAAGAAATGCCAAATCTTTTTCTTTATCAATTATCGTCAAACAAAAGCGATTTGATAATTAAAAAGTTTAGTCTTGAAAAATTTAGTAATGCTTTTAAGGAAAAGCTTAACAACTTTCTAAAAATCAACAAGTTTTTGTTTATTGAAACCAACTACCAAAAATTTATCTGGATTAACTCAAATTTTGTTGTGAGTATAGTTAATAAACTCAAAGCCGAAGATGTTACAATGGAAATTGAAACCACATCAGGCTTAACAGACAGCATAGAAATAGGAAGCAGGATCCATTTGCAGTTATTTATCGTCAAAAATATAGAAATAATAGCAATGCCAACAACAAAGGAGGAAACAAGAGGAATAAAATCCAAATACGATATAGCAAGCACAAGTTTTTAAAAATGTCTGATAAATATCAAGCTCGTAAAATTGCAATATTTTATATTTATGCAAATTATTTTAACGAAAATGATATAAGTGTTTTTTTAGAAAATAAAGAAAATGTTGATTTGCGGTATATAGAAACACTTATATCTTTATACCGCAATCAGCAGAAAATTATAAAAAAACTTTTATCTTATATACTAAAAAAAGAAAGACTTACTACTTTTCATATGGTTCTTTTAATGGTGATGGTGGCAGAAAACTATATTGTAGAATTTACTGACGAAGATGTGAGAGATTATATACAAATTGCAAAAAAATATGCCGATCAATTCTTAATAGATATAATATATTTTGCAAAAAAAAGCAATATCTTAAAATTAGCACAATAAAAATTATTTTTTTAAATATTTACTTGACTTTTATACATTAAAATCCTATTATATTTATAGAAATTTTATTTTTTAGGAGGTGTTTTAGTGAAGAAAAAAAAACTTATCAGCTACATAACAGCAATTACAGTAGCAACAGGTTTGTCTTTTGGTTTAACAGCTACAAAGGCAAAAGCGCAAGAAGCGCAGATTGGAAACACAGGAGTTACTTTATCGGCAGGGTATGCAGGCGAACACTTTCACTATGGCGAAAGCATAGGCGACCAAGAACACGGCTGGCTAAATGGTTTTTATGTAGGTGCAGGCTATACCAGCCAAAACAGCGTATTAGGCTTGGGTAAACTTGATTTGAATTTAAAAGACACTTTTTTAGCAAACAGCATTACTTATGATGGATATCAAACAGATTTAGCAACAGGTGCACACATACCATCAACTACAAACACTCACGAAAACATTAACAAGATTGAGTTTCAATTTGGATTTAACCAAGCATTGGCGCAAAATATCAGTGTAGGCGAATATGGTATTTTGGGCTACAGATATTGGGATAGGCAAATTGAGGGTATTGGCGGTTATACAGAGGACTACAATAATGGTTATGCAGGCATTGGAGTAAAAAGCAAAATCAGCAATTTGGGCTTAAATGGCTTAAATTTAGGTTTAGATTTGTCATATAGGCTTTCTCCTGCTTGGAGCAGTATCAATTATATGACAAATGATTTTGGCACTTACGATATGGGAACGGCTTACAATGTAAGGGTAGAAGTGCCTATTGAGTATAATTTAGGTAAAAATTTCTCTGTTAGCGCAACACCTTATTATGACTATTGGCATTTCACAGGCTCAAATATTGTAAATGTATCGTTTTTTGGGTTTCAAATCCCTACTCGTGAACCGGGTAGTGAAACAAACTCTTTGGGCTTTAATTTAGGCATAAACTATAAATTCTAATAGCAGGCTTGTCCTGCTATTTTTTTAAGGGGTGCTTATGAAAAAAATTATTATATCGCTAGGATTAGGCTTATTGTTAGTTTCAAATGCTTTTGCAGAAAACATTACAATGCAGGAAATTGCCAAAAATGTGCCTTTTCAAACGCAGGGAGTAAAAATAATTAAAGAAACTCCGATAGGCAATGGTATTTATGAGGTTATTGTTTCTCTACCAAAAAACCAGCAGGGTCAAGGAATGCCTTATGCAATCGTTTATGCGTCAAAAGATTTTGTTATTGTAGGCAACTTATTTAAAAATAAGCAGAATCAAACAATGACCGTTATGAACTCTCTTTTACAGCCTGTAATAGAAAAGAGAATTAAAAACAGCGGGGAATATGCAAAAACACACACAAGCGAATTAGATGCGCTATCGGTAGCAATGTATAAACCAGCAAAAGCAAATGGCAAAACTTTATTTGTTTTTACCGATCCAGCTTGTCCTGCCTGCGAACAGGCAAAAAAAGATTTGATTAGTTTAGCAAACAAAACAGGATACACGATAAAAATTCTACCTATGGCAGAACACCCTGAAAGTATACATTTATGGAATGGCTTTATATGCGGACATCACACATTTAAAGACTATGTAGATGGCAATTATAAATCAGAAAAAGAATGCAAATCTACTATGACTTATGTAGGCAATGCAAGCCAGTTAGCACAAAAAATGGGCATTTTTGCAACTCCAACCTTTATTACAAGCGATGGTAAAGTTATTGTCGGTGATAATCAAAAAGAACTTAATACCCTCAAGTAACAGTTTAATAACTGTTACTTTTGCCTTTCTTAAAAGTCAAACTCAATTTTTTTATAACTTATTTTAAAAAAAATAAAAAAATCTCTTGACATTTATAAAAAATATGTTATATTGTGAATATCTGAACCGTAGGGTTTTTACCCTATTGTTGACACAAAGACGATTTTAGGCTATCCTGCAAGGCTGGTTGCTTTTGAGTAACCTACCAAGTTGAGATAGATATGTTTGAGCCGTTTCTGAACGGCGTTTAAATCTCTCCCTTTTTATAAGCATTGCTTAGTCGGTATCCTATTACCTTTTTCATACCGCTATAATTTTATATCCATAGCAATGTTTGCAAAAAGGGAGAGAAAATCCCTAAAAAAAATATTGGAGGTGTTTTTATGAATTTTAACAGAATCACATTAATGGGAAATCTTACGAGAGACCCAGAGTTACGCTACACACCATCAAATATTGGTGTTGCAACATTGGGGTTAGCGGTTAATACTATCGTCGGCAAAGATGCTGACGGCAACAAAAAAACCGAAGTATTATTTGTGGACATTACTGCTTTTGGTAAGCAGGCTGAAACAATAGCGCAATACTGCAAAAAAGGAACACCATTATTTATTGAAGGACGTTTAAGATTGCGTTCTTGGGAAGATAAAAATGGTGTCAAACACTCCAAGCACGAGGTTATTTTAAGTGCTTTTCAATTAATTGGGGGTAATAACAATGGCAAAGGAATTGAAAATGACCTGCCATTGCCACCTGATGACGAAGATGTTCCGTTTTGATTAACTAAACAGAACATCTAATTAGCCCTGCAAGGCTTATTAATCAAGTATTAATAAGTTTTGCAGGGCTTTTTTTTTATCAAAAAAAGCATAAGAGGAGAAAAAAGATGGAAGCATTGATTGTAGCAGGCTGTATATTGCCTGCAATACTGATTGAAAAAGCCCTACTGAAAATAGCAGGGCTAATATTTGAATAAAAATAATTTTTTTTTGGGAGGTTTCAGAATGATGGTTTTATTAAATTCAGGGAATAAATCCCTGAAAATAAAAGGTGCTAGTGAATTTTTCACTAGCGAGGAAAACGGAAAAAAAATTAATGTCGTTATAACCAAAAACGGCATGGTCGTTAAAAAAAATAAGGAGGTTAGAAAATGAGAGAAGAAGCAAAAAAGAAACAAACAAAGAATTACAAAAGGCAAAGGTTGTTTAAGTCTTTTGAGAGGGAAGCGCTGAAATATGCGCTTCTTGAAGAAGAAATTTTAAACAGAAAAAATAAAAAAAGGAGGTAAAAAGTATGAGTGAAAATGAAAATGGATTTGTGGATTTTGTAAAAGATTTTATTGAGTTACAAAAAGAACTTAATAAAATTGAATTTCTTAAGAATAAAAAGGGGTATAATTATCATTATACTCCACTAGAGGACATTTTGCCAATGGTAGTGGGGATTGCGACACAGCATAATATTGCCATATTGCAATCATTTGATACCAATGACAATAATATTGTCGTTGGTGAACTAATTCTTAGCCACATAAGTGGCTATGAAAGAAAGTTTGTTAGCCGTATACCAATGGCTAATGTTGGTAGTGGTAAGGATAATCCTACACAAAATGTAGGTGCAACAGTATCGTATTTAAGACGATATATGATTATGTCTGTTTTTGGCATTGCTACAGAGGACAACGATGCTGAAACAAGACAATTACCACAACAACAATCTAAACCATCACAACAGCCACAACAAAATAAACCACAACCACAACCACAACAGCCAGCTAAACCGTTGGCTGATGTGGAAACTTTTTTAAAATCCTTGAATCTCAGTTATGAGACTCAAGGGAATATGATAAAAATTCTTAGTGGTTATAACGAAACCTCTAAGAATAAAGAAAGCCTTGTAAAATATGGATTCAGGTATAATGCCCAAGCTAAAGCTTGGATTATGCCAATCCAAGAACAAGAAGCATCATAATCATAATAAAAAGGTTTTTTCTCACCCACCGGGAAGACAATTCTTGGTGGGTTTTTTTTTAACTAAAATCAAAATCAATTTTTTATAAGGAGGTTTATATGAAAAAAAATTATTACAAAAGAGGTATTGGGTATGTGTTCCCTAATGCCAAGTTTTATGAAAAGTTTGGTATAGGCAAGAAAGAAGAAAGTGTTATTATTACTGCTATTCAAACAATAGCAATGGCAATAATGTTTTACATTTTGCTTGTATTAGCATTTTCTTTATAGGAGGTTTTTATGATAATTGTAAATTATTCTAATGAAATGCAGACAATAGTAATAGATGATGACAATGATTTAATCGTCATTAATAATTATTAAAAAATAAAAAATTTAAGGAGGTAGAAAGTGATTAAAGAAGTTGTAACAGAGAAATTACCAATTCACTCTCAAAAAGAGAGTGAAAAAAATCTTGGAAATCGTGAGATGTATATTGGGGCATCTGATATCGTTGGTTGTCCCAGAAAGGCAATATTAAGTAAATTTGCTCCGGTGGATCATTCACCGGAAACATTAATAAAGTTTCTAAGAGGACATATAGCTGAGAGTGTTGTAGAAAATGCCCTTAAAGAAACTAAATATTTGTGGGCTACTCAATACGAAGTAACTCATAAAGAATTGCCTTTTATTAAAGCACATTTAGACTTTATAATTTACAGCAGAGATTATAAAAAAATCTTTGTTGTAGAGGTTAAAAGCGTAAATGGTTTGCCAGATAGTCCTTATGGAAATTGGCAAAATCAGCTATACTTCCAAATGGGGCTTTTAAAGGATAAGTTCCCAGAAGCTATTGTTAAAGGTTCCATATTTGCCGTTGATGTAAATACAGGTAAATATAAAGAGTATAACAGCTTTGAGTATAACGAAGTAATATATAAAATGCTTATTGAGAAAGCCAAAGAAATTTGGAATTCTCTTAATAAGCTTAAAGAAACAGGTGCAGAGGAAGGGCTTGCAACAGAAGTAAGTCCGCTTTGCGCTTATTGTCAATTTAAACAGTCTTGTCCTAATTTTACAGGCGATGAATTGTCGTTGCCAGATGAGATTAAAGATGAGATTGTGAAGTTTGCAGAGTTGCAGGAACAAGAAAAAGAAATAAAAGAACAAAAAGAAAAAATACGCGACTTTGTAATGAATTATCTCGGAGGAGATAATAAATATAAGTTTGCGTTTGATGGACTAAAATTAGAAGTCTATCAAATGGTATCAAAAAGAATTGATACCAATATATTGAAAACAGACTTCCAAGAAATATACAATGCTTGTTTAAAAGAAAACACAAGCATTGTGTTTAAAGTATCTTAATGAGAATTGATACCAAAGCGGTGATATTTATCACCGCTATCATTTTTGATAGCCTTTATAGTGCTACCATTCATTTAAGTAATTTCTTTGACGCTATAAAGGCTATATTTAAAATCATTTTTTAAAATCAATTATATAAATAAAAAAATTAATTTATAGGAGGTGCTAATGTCAAGATTAGGAAGTAGAATGAATTTAGGATTTTATCCAACACCACAAGAAGAGTTGGATAAAATATTTGGAAAATTAGAAATAGAGGGACAAATTAGTGTCCTTGACCCTTGCTTTGGAGACGCAAGGGCACTAAAAGGTTTTAAAGAAAAGTTTAATGCTATAACTTACGGCGTTGAACTTCACAAAGAGAGATTTAATGAAAACAAAGACATAATTGACATCGCTATTAATGGCGATGCTTTAGATGGCGTCGGGATTAATAAGGGTTGTATTGATTTGTTATTTCTCAATCCACCTTACGATAATGATTTTATCGCAAGTGGTTATGAAATAAAACAAAGATTAGAAACAAGATTTTTAAATAAGTATTCTGAAATCTTAGTAGATGGAGGAATACTTATTTATATTGCACCAAGTCTTTCAATATTGAAAGATTTAGATTTTCTACTTAACAGGTATAAGCTTATAGGTCTATATCCTGTTGTTAATGAAGATGACGGATATAACGTAAGTAGCTGGAAACAGTTTATTTTTATTGGCAAAAAGAAAATAAACAGAGTTAATACTGTTTATAAGTCTGCTATTCAAAAAATTCTTGTAGAAAAGCAATCTTTTCTTGAACCAATCAAAATTAAAATACAGCATCAAGAAAAGATTGATAAAACAGCAGTTAAAATTTTTCCTTTAGGTATTTCAGCAGAAAAAATGTTGGAACACTCAAAAGATGCTTTTTTTACCGCTTTTCAAGCTGAACTTCTTGAAAAGATGGTAATAAAAAACTTACAGCCTATTGCAGAACCAAGAGAGGGACATCTGGCATTGTTGACTGCATCAGGGTTGATGAATGGAGATATAGACGAAAATATCTCTATTAAGGGTATGGTAGAATACCAGCATAGTGAAAGTATAGAAGAGGAAGAGGACGATAACGGTAAAGTCTTGAAAACTACAACTAAAATTTTGTCTGTCCCAAAAGTAAAAATTAATATGCTTGAAAACTCAAACATATTAAGAGAAATCAGATAAATTAAAAGGAGGTGCTATGTATAGATTAACAATAAATGGTATAGGGGAAGCATATTTAAGAAAAACAATTAGAGATACAAAAAATGATGTTTATGTCTATGTTGAGTTTGTAAATACCATTAGTATGGCGCAAGCTATGGCTATTGGCACCAAAGAGAGGCAATTTGGTTATATTTACGATGAAGAAAACTATATGTCTTCTTTTGTTTTTTCTAATGAACGAAAATATATAACCAAAACTCAAAAAGTAATTTTTAAAGACATAGTAAATAAACAATTTTTGCAGGTAGCAATTTACCCTGCGAATAATGAAATTTACTATGTTAATAAAGATTATTGGAAAAGAAATAGAGAGGTTTATGAAATTTTAGCGAGTAAATCCGCAATCCCTTTTCCAAAACTTGACGATAAGAGTTTAGAGGATTTTATATTTCATTTTATAGACCATATTCATACTGTAGAAGTTGCAGAATATAATGAAAATGGTAAAAATGTTATTGAAGATCCTAATGGAATGTATGTTATAATAAATCCGATATCCAAAGAAAGCTTATTAAATTATTTTAATTTCACTATCGGCGAGCCGATAGCAATAAAGGATTTTATAACACAGCATTCTAATATCCTTAAAAAGAAGGTTTTATCGCAATTAAAACCTCTGTTTGTAAAAAGCAGAGATTTTAAACAAAACCAATTTGAAGGTTTACTGCGTAAGCCTTTGCCAGCACAAGAGGCACCGATATTATCATTAGTTAAGGGCTTACAAAGTAAAAAAGGTTTGTTTGTGGTTGGAGAAATGGGTGTTGGAAAAACATTTATTTCAATTGCCACTGTAAGCCTTATGAAATCAAAAAGGACAATCATTCTTTGCCCTACTCATTTAGTAGAGAAATGGAAAAGAGAAATAGAAACAACGATAAAAGGGGCAAAGGTGTTGAACTTAAATTCAATGTCAATATCCGAAATTTTGGCATTAAGAGGAACAAAACCAAGCCTTGATGAGCCAGAGTTTTGGATAATCGGCAAGGAGCAGGCAAAATTGCATTATGCATTGAAAGATTTGCCTGTAAAAGAAAAGAGGAACACTGAAGCTAAAACAGTTAATGAAAATGGTGAAGTTGTTTATGACTATATTCCATATCATTATATATTGTGTCCTGATTGCGGTAATAAAATTGATATATCTAAAAAAAGCATGCCATACAAGTGTCCAAAATGTAACAGTGTTTTGCAGTCAGCTGATAATACAGGCGTTAGACGATATGCAAAATCACTTTTATTAAAGAAATACTTTAAATTTGACCTTTGCATAGCTGACGAAGTCCACGAGCTTAAAGGCGGTGAAACAGCGCAAGGGCAAGCGTTGGCTAACCTGACAAGTGCGTCTAAAAAAGTATTAGCTTTGACAGGAACACTTATGGGAGGTTATGCAAATAATTTATTTTATCTAATGTGGCGTGTTGCACCGCAGATAATGCTAAAATTAGGTTTAAATTACGATAAGCCTCAGGAGTTTATAGAACGCTTTGGGGTTTATGAAAACATTACTGTTGATTACAAAAGAAACAAAGAGTCAATAGGCAATAAAAGAGGGGTAAGAAAGGTATTTAAAGAAAAGGCAGGCATAAGTCCCTTACTTATCTCTTATCTGCTTGAAAATTCCGTTTATATAAAGCTTGCGGATATATCATCAAGTTTGCCATCTTATGAAGAAGAGATTATTTCGGTTGAAATGTCCGAAGAGCAGGCAAAAGTATATAAAAATTTTGAAGCAAAAATAACAGATAAAGTAAGAAAAATGCTGGTTATGGGTAGCAAAGCAGGTTTGGGTAAGATGGTTCAATCGTTGTATGCTTTACCAGATGGTATTAGGCGTGGTGAATCAGTAGAACTTGGAAGAGAATTTGTTATTGCTCCTCCCGTTGATGAGCCTATTACCACAAAGGAACAGCAACTGATTGATATCGTTAAAGCGGAAAAAGAAGCAGGTAGAAAAGTGCTTGTTTTTTTGGAACACACAGGCACAAGGGATTTAATGCCTGAATTGAAAGAAAGGTTGGAAGATGCTATTGATGGCATAAAGATAGACCTGTTATACTCAAGTTCTACTAAAAAGGTAGAGCAAAGGGAAGCTTGGATTACAAAGCACAATGATAATGATGTGCTTATTGTAAATCCAAGATTAGTTCAAACAGGGTTAGACCTTTATGATTACCCATCAATAGTATTTTTTCAAACGGGTTATAGTATTTTTACACTGCGACAAGCGTCACGCAGAAGCTGGCGCATAGGTCAGACAAAACCTGTAAAGGTATATTATTTAACTTACGCAAATACCTTACAGGAAAGAGCTATTAAGTTAATAGCTTCCAAAATGGAAGCGTCATTAGCAACAGAGGGCGATTTGTCTGATAAAGGGCTTGTAGCGTTGTCCGAAGCTGATACATCAATGATTGCGGCACTTGCGAGGTCAATCGCAGAGAAAGACGAAGTAAATATTGATGTTAAATCAGCTTGGACAAAAGCAGTGCAAGCCGATTTATTCAGCGATGCAATAATGTCCGAAACACACGATATCACAACTACCGAAACAACAGAAGAGAAAACTGTTGTTGAAACAAAGGTTGATGATAGAGTGGTTAAGACTAAGTTTAAGGTTGTATCGCAGGTTAAGGTTGAAAACAATCTTGCCATCTTTAAGATAGAGAATAAGGTTTATCAGTTAAAAGATGGAAAGGTTATATCGGAAAACAAGGTTGTTGGCAAGTATGTTTGGAAAACATCTGCCAAAACAGGTAAAAAATTTGCGGTCTGCAAATTGCCTAATAAGATTGTTTATGTTGGAAAACATAGGCAAACAGGGCAGTTTGTAGCCTTAGAAATAGCTTAGGGAGATTGAAATCTCCCTTTTAAAAGGAGGTGATATGAATGAGTTAGAAAATGAGCTTGAAAAAGCAAAATTGACAAATATATGGGTTATCTTTAAAAAGATAATCCATTATTTGTGGATAGGTATAAAAACATTTTTTAGGTATCTTTGGATACCTTTTAAATTTGTTTTTGTTATATTATTCAGATGGGTTTGGAATAAGTTTGTTTATGGAACATTTTACGAAAAGGCAATAATAGTTTCTATTGTTTTTGCATTGTTGTCTCAAATAAAAAACTTATTGCAACTTGGATTGATTTATTTATTAAGGTTATCAAATTTATTTCATTTATTATTTTAATTTTCAACCCCGCTTGGCTTTTTGGCTGAGTGGGGTTTTTTGTTTAAAAAAATCAATTAACATATTTAAAAGTTTTTTTTACATTGATTTTTAAGTTAATTTGATTTATAATTACGATATGAAGCGTATATTTTTTATTATTGCGCTGTTATTAGTATTTTTTCAATTTTCTTTTGCAGAAACTCCGTCTGTAACAAACGCTAATCAATCAACAATGGGAACGCTTGACTCAAAACTTCAATATGTTGACACATTTAATCAAATCGGACAGAAATACGGTATAAATCCTTATTTGCTTTATTCTCTTGCAGTCCACGAAAGCACTTTAAATCCAAGAGCTGTCAATCATAACTCAGATGGTTCTACGGATTACGGTCTTATGCAGATTAACACAACAAATTTTGGTGGTTTAGGACTAAATTTAGGCAATGTTTTTGATATACCAACAAACATTAATGCGGGCGCAAGAGTTTTAGCGGGCTGTATGTCTAAATTTGGAAATAATTGGATTGCAGTAGATTGTTACAATAAAGGCTATGATAGAAGCAAATTAAGCGAAAACAACCTTTATGTAAAACAGGTTCAAAAAGTTTATAATCAGCTTACCACAACAGGCACGCTTGGAGATTTGACAAAGTATGGCAAAGACGGCGGTAGCGGTCCGGGAAATAGCAATGTAATTTCCGACCAAATAAAACAAAACAGGCAAATTATTGCTATAATATTTATTACTATGATTATAATTATTATAATAATTATAATCATTATTTTGGCTGTAACAGGAATTTTACCTGCTGTAATTGCGTTTCTTGCAAAACTTTATAAGGTCTACAAAGTAGCTAATAAAGTTAGAAAGAAACTTAAAGAAAAAAACAAAGTATAAAAGTCAACTAAATAAAAAAAAAATATAAATATGCTTGATTTTTTTGATAATTTGATTATAATATTATTTGGGTTTAGATTTAAACCTAAATCTATTTTTAGGAGGTATAGTTATGTCTGATTTAAATATTAAAGTAGAAAATCAGGTAGATAATTCGCTTAATAATAGTGAAAGTGATATTGTAAACAAAATGCTTAATGGAAGAAATGCAACAACACAAGATATAATTAATTTAGCAAATTCTTATAAAAACAACTTAGATTTTATAGATGTAAATAATCAATGTTTAAATCTGCTAAAAGATGTGATTGATGATGATAAATTTAACGATTTTTATAATTTTTTGGAAGGTTTAGCAAAAAATTTGCAGGATAATGGCATAAAAGCTGTTCTTCAAATGGGAAAATTTTCTCACGAAAACGCTACAGAAATTAGTGTATTGCTATCTATTAATTATTTTATTTCAGTAAATCAAAAATAACGATAGTTATAAAAGGAGGTGATTTATGGAAAAGAATTATGATTTTATACAAAAAATTAGGATAAGAGAGTTTAAATGGAATTAACACAGGAACAAAAAGATATTTTAAAGGCTTTTAAAAAACACAATCACATTAAGATAAACGCTTATGCAGGCACAGGTAAAACAACTACGCTTATAGAAATAGCCAAAGATAATCCTAACTTAAATTTTTTAGTGCTTGTATTCAACAAATCGGTAAAATTAGAATTAGAAACAAAAATGCCGTCAAACTGCACTGTTATGACGATACACTCTCTTGCTTACAAGTTTTTGGATACAAAATTTAAACGAAAAGGTGTTTTAACAAAAAAAGACTTTACAACAGAACTTTCAAAATATTTTCACTCTACCGATTATTTCAAAACAACTTTTTTAAGAGATGTTTTAGAAAAGTTTTGCAACTCTTATTATTTAGAAGCCAAACCAGAAAATATAAGACAATTAATCAATCTTGATAAAGATTTAAGAAATAAATACAAACTTCTTTATAATGCCAATTATGACAGCAGAAACATAGCGGATTTAGCATCAAAAATCAATACTTCTCTGCTTGCTGTATCTAATTTTGAAATAGGCTTAACGCACGATATATATTTAAAGTTTTTTCAGAAGCTTTTACCTGCAAAATTTATTCAAGATTACTTAAAAAGCTTTGACGCATTACTTGTAGACGAATCGCAGGATTTAAACGGCATACAGGAATATCTGCTTGTTAATGCCCCTATAAAGAAAAAAGTAGCGGTAGGCGACAAGCATCAATCTATCTATTCTTGGCGTGGAGCTGAAAACACGCTTGCTAAACTTGATTGGCAAGAGTTTTATTTAACAATGTCTTTTAGATTTAAACACGAGGGTGTTGTGGAACTTGCAAATCAGTTTTTAAATAATTGGAAAGGTGAAACCAGAAACTTATCATCGCAATATACAGGCAGAGAAAACAATTTAACCGCACATATAACACGCACAAACGCACAGATTATTGAACTAATAGATAAGGCAAAAGCAAATGAAAAAATCAGATTTACAAGAGAAATATCTGAAATATTTAGAAGCGTCAAGGAAATAGTAAAACTGATAGAAGCTATCAATTATAATGATCCGTCTGGATTAAGCGGATACTTAAAGCTTATTTACGATAAAATGATTAAAGAAAACATTAAGGAAACCGAACAAATGAGTGAGTTTTTCTTGCAGGCAGGAGATTACGAATACTTTAATGCTTTGGAAATCGTAAAAAAATACGGAGAATACAAGATAGATGATTTATATAAAAAAGCCATTAAGCTAAAAGACCCGAATGGAGAAAAGGTTTTTACCACAGCCCACAGTGCCAAAGGTATGGAATTTGATAATGTGGTAATAGAAAAAGACTTTGCTAATATTAAAGATATAATGGCAGGCTATATTGCATATGAAATACTTGATAAAAAAAGCAAAATCAGCGAGGAACAGGCAGAAAGCTTGTTGCAGGGCATTAAAAATCACGATAGCGTATTATCTGATGTAATAGATGAAATTAACCTGCAATATGTGGCTACCACAAGGGCAATCAAGAATATAAGCGGTGCAGGACTTAAAAATATTGTAGATGGTTTTAGGGAAGTTTTTAAAGCAAAAGAATTGGCTAAAATAGTAAATAAACGCAGAGAAGACATTGATAAATCCTTAGGTATTAATACAGAACCAGAACAAAAAAAACCGCAAATAAAAAAACAAAATAAGGTTGCAAATTTTTAGGTATTCTAAATGAAAATTGAAGCAACAATAAAAACAGTTACCTTTTACAACGGGGAAAACTCTTTTGCAATTTTACAGCTGACCGCAGACGGCAAAAATGTAACTGCAAAAGGCGTATGCCCTGACCTTAAACTTATAGACAGCACGGAGAAAGCAAAAGGCTTATCCTGTATTATAGAGGGCAATTGGGTTAAACACCCTAAATACGGAGAACAGATTGACGCAATCAATATAACCATAAACACGCAAGGCTTGTTTTTCTTTTTGGCAAACATAGTTAAGGGTTTAGGTGCTACGCTTGCAAAACAGCTGATTAAAGAATACGGAGAAACCGAACTTGTGAATATCTTAAACAACAATCCTGAAAAATTATTATCGTTTAAAGGCATAAAAGAGAAAAAATTAAAGAAAATAATAGAGTCTTGGCATAAATATTCTGCTTTAAAAAACCTGACTGAATTTTTCGCAAATAATAATGTAGCGGTTACAAGCTCACTGCTTTTAAGAATATACAACCATTTTAAAGAAAAAGACGCAATTAAAGAAATAAAAGAAAATCCTTACTGTTTGACAGATGTAAGAGGCATAGGCTTTAAAACAGCAGACAAATTAGCTTTACAATTAGGCATAGACCCATACAGCCCGCATAGAATACAGGCTTTAACGGACTATATACTGCTTTCGCAGGCAAGCAATAACGGACACACTTTTGTAGAATACAATGATTTGCTTAAATTAATGCAGGAGGAAGCAGATAATATTAATTTAGAAAAACTTATTTTTGTCTTAAAAAACATCTTACAGAACCAAGATAAATACTATATAGACAATAATAGAATATCTCTTGCAGGCTATGAAAAACAGGAAGCAAATATAGAAAGAGATTTTTTTGAAAGATATAAGAAAATAAATGATTATTGGGTTCAAGAAGAAGAGGCTATTGAGTATATAGCAAAAAAAGAAAATGAATTAGACATAAAGTTTAGCAATAAACAGAAACAGGCAATATTTGACATAGCTACAAAAGGCTACAATGCTTTTATCTTGTGCGGTTACGCAGGCACAGGTAAAAGCACAATCTCAAAAATAATATTAGACTTTTATAAAGAACACTTTTTTAAAGATACTGATATTGTAACCTGCGCTTTTACAGGTATGGCATCAAAACGCATAAGGGAAGTTACAGGTTATAAGGCAAGCACGATACATTCCTTGCTTGGCTACAAAGATGGAGGTTTTGAATACGATAGGAGTAATCCTTTGCCTTATAAGGTTATTCTGATAGATGAGTCAAGTATGATTAATCTCGGCTTGTTTTATTCGCTTTTAAAAGCAATAAGCAAAGACACAATTATTATTATGGTAGGCGATGACGCACAATTGCCACCTATCGGCGAGGGAAATGTATTTGCAGATTTGCTTGGCAAAGAATGGATGCCGAAAGTTAAATTAGACACAATTTACAGGCAAAGCCAAGACAGTGTTTTAACTTACTTTGCAAACTATATAAGACAGGGACAATTGCCAGCTGAACTTCCACCGCACAAATCAAGCAATTTTAAAGACTTCGCTTTTATATATAAAGACATAAGCAACTATTGGCAATTAAAAAAAGAATTATCAGATAAACAAATGCAGGAAATAAGGGAAGAGTTTTATAAAGAATTGCAGGCTGATTTTCTTAATCTTATAAAAAATAAAGCAAAAGACCTTGCAGGCATTAAAAAGATTTGGGATATACAAGTAATTACCGCTATGAAAAACACACCGCTTGGCACAAAAGCCTTAAATGATATTTTACAGAAAGAAATAAACAATTTAGGCAATCATAGTATAACAATAAGAGGCTATCTTTTAAAGCAATACGATAAAGTTATACATTTAAAAAACCAGAATATGAAGTTTTTACCTAAAAGTGAATACGACCAATATATTAAAGAGAAGCTTGATTTGAGTGATATGTATGAGATAGCAGGTGATAAGCGTATTTACAACGGCAATTTAGGGCTTGTTTTAAATATTGACGAAGAAAATGAGATGTTTAGCGTAATCTATCCTGAACCAGACGGAGAAAATACTGTTGCGCTTTATTCTTTTGATGACTACCACAATATAGTTGATTTAGGCTATGCGTTGACAATACATAAAACACAGGGAAATCAGTTTAACTATGTTTTTATACCTATGATAAACGGCTTTTACATAATGCTTAGCAGTAAGCTTATATATACCGCTATCACAAGGGCAAAAGAAAAGGTTTATATAACAGGGCAATACAGCGCATTTAAAAAAGCCTGCACTAATATAAACAAAACACAAAGAAATACTTGGCTGCGGGTTAGAGAAATTGATTTAATGGAGAATTAAAATGCCGTTGACTTTTTTTAAGTTTTTTAATGAGTATCTAAATTCTATTCAAGTAAGAATTCAGGAAAAATTGTCAGAAGCAAAAAAACAGGGTGCAATGGTTGCCTTAAATGATATTAAAAACATCGTTTACAATGTAGATGATATTACTAAAGCTTTAACTCTGCTTAAATTTAGATTAGAAAAAGAAAATAACACTCAAAATCAAGATTGGCAAACAGGATATTCTATTGTAGCAAGAATTGTTTTAAGTTTTGTAAATGATTTTTTAGAGATGATAAGAGAAGAAAACGGAGGCAGTTATGTTTTTAACAACGGAAACTTACTTAAATGATTATGAAATTACTGAAAGGCTTGGCATTGTTTATGGTATTTCTGTTTATTCACGTTCTGTGATAGGCAATTTTCTTGGTAATATTTCGGCTTTTTTCGGAGGAGAACAAACAGGCTACACAAAAATGGTGATGGAAAACAGAAATAAAGCGGTAGAAAGAATGATTAGCCAAGCAGAAAACGCAGGAGCCGATGCAGTCATAGGGCTTTATTTTGACAGTAATGAGTTTGACGCAGGACAAAAGCAAAGCATGAATGAAATCGTAGCTTACGGCACAGCTGTAAAACTTAAAAAGAGGTGAGAAATGGAATTTAACTTTACAGGTAATTTTCAGTATGATTTTGGGCTTGTTGGTTATGTAAAGGTTTTAGAGTTTTTCGGAATGCCTTTTAAAATTAAAGGAAATGTTTTGTTGGTAGATGATATTGTTTGGGCTGACAGCTTTAATTTGTTTTATTTATATGCCTTTTTTTGCAAGTTTGACAGCTTACGCAATAAAATTTACGATGAGCTTTATAAATCAGAAGGCATTAATTTTACAAAGGAACAAATTGACGCTTTAATACCAGACAAAGAAAAAGTAATTGCTTTAATAGAAGCAAGCGCAAGCATCAGTGATATAGATTTATTCTTAACCAAACTTACATCGCTTTTTTATACGAGAAATGATATGAATGTTGAGAAACTCAAACTTGTTTTAGCTAGATATCCTTTTTTAAGCATTATAAACCAGCTTCATCAAAACTCTGTGCCAACAGTGATTAATACGATTGATAAAGCCCTTGAAATTTACAAAAGATTTTCGGATTATTTTTCACCTGAAAGCGAAGGTTTAGAAAGCTGTTACTTCTGCGGTAGACCTGCAAATACGGCAATTAATAAACAAAATTATTTTTATGCACCATCGCAGATTAATAACTCTTGGCTTGGCAAGCCTGAAATGTTTATTTGCAATTCCTGCCGTGCGCTTAATCTTTTTACAATGTATGCAATACCTGTAATAAACGGCACAAAAGGCTATGCGGTTTACAGTTCAAACCTGCTTGACTGCATTAATGCAAATAATGAATTAAGAATGATAACAGCAGACAAAAAAGACAATGTTTTAAAAGTTTTTCTTGAAAAAGCGGATTTTTCTGCACCAAGACAATTTATTTCCATCGTTTTCAATCATCAAGAACCAAGTCTTGATATAAAAAACATCTTTTCTAAAACATCGGCTTTTTTTAAAAATCATTCTGATATTTTACAAGAGATTGATGATAATGTGATTAGTGAGGTTATAGAAAGAGTATCAGAAAATACAAGTCTTGATGGTTTAATAAATGAGTTTTTAGGTTTATCTATCGGACGCAAAGCATCGTATTTAGCATTACAGACACTTAAAGCTTTAATTAAAACAAAATTATATATGGAGGGCAAAAATATGGAAGATTTTGCTGAATTTGACGAATTTGGAAAACGCATAAGAACAATTATCTATGCAAGGCATTATGGCAATGCAGGCACTATTAAAAACAAAATTGTTAATTTTGTTTCAAACATTAGGGACTCGCTTATTGTTTCAAGAACGAAGTTTATGGAAGCTGTTATGCAGATAGCAATCTGGGCTGATATATCTCTTGATCCGCAGATGACAGCAAAGATAAGCGATGAAAGAGTTGATTACAAGGAAGCGGGAATGGTTTTAATTTTGGGAATGATGAGTAAAAAAGAAAAAGAAGAAGAAGAAAAAGAGGAGGTTGTAGCGTGAAACTTACAGGAACATTTGTAATTGAAGCAGGCGTTTTAAACCGAAATGAAAGCTTGACAAATGTATTATCTCTAAAAGAGATTTACACACCGAAAGGATTAAAGGTCTTTTTTTCAGATAAGGCTTATAAAGCGTCTTTGTTTTCACAGGGCAAATTTGAGACTACTGTGTCAAGGGCAGGCGGAGTAGTCCAAAAAATAGGGACGGTAATAGAAAACGAAGAATTGGATTTTGCTGGGACTATGATAGCAGGCAAAGGTGACTTAGACAAAGTAGCCTATAAAAGGGAAACCGCTTTTGCGGTATCTTACGGAGAAACTATTTATCCAGCAGATACCACAATAGAGTTTTTAACCAACGGCAGACTTTCTGAACTTTACGGCTTAAACAAAACAAATCCTTTTTCAAGGAAGACAGTAAAAAATATTTATAAGTTAAGTTTTGTTATTGATTTAGACAGAGTTGGAGAACAATCTTTTTCTATCGTAAAAACATCTGAAATGGAAGACATTGAGGACATAGATAAAGCAGAATTTTTACATAAATACTTTTTAATGCCTTTACAGTCACCTGTTGATTTAGATAAGTTTAAAAAGCTTATTAATGAAAGAGTATTAAATTTAAGCTTAAATGAAGTTACTACACTTGAAGCAAACAACCATGATGATGAAAAGCCTAAAAAAAGAAATAGCAACTCTCAAGCTACAAAATATATAAGAGTTGATATATCTCTAAAACCTGAAGTTAAATATCAAAGAGTAAAAAAGCTTATTAATACTATGTTTGAGCTTGAACGCAGAATTGAAGGCAGGAGCGAGCCTTTATATCCATCGTTTTCGGTTTGGAGTTTTAATTTAAACGCACCGATTTTCCATAATTTTATAGATGATATCGTGTCAATTAAAGACAGCAAGCTTTATTATAATGACTTACTTATACGCAATAATGAACCAGAAGCTATTTACGGGGCACTTTCTGAAAGCGCAGAAATAAGAAGCAAAATTCTTGATAAAGTGAGAGGATATTATGTTAAGGCTTAATATAAAACAGCCTTTTGCTTGTTATAGGGTTGCCACAGTCGGCAATCCTATACTCTCTTATCCATTGCCCCCACCTGCTACGGTATTTGGGGCTTTAAGAAATATTACAGAGTGTCCCGTAAACTCTGAGAATACTCAAATTGCAATTACAGGCAAAAGCATTGCGTCTTTTAGCCATATTGTAAATCATGTTGTTGTAACGCAGGCAAGCAAATCAAAAACAAACATTATTAAAACACAGATGCTACACGACATTGAGCTTAATATCTTTATTAAAAGCTGTTTTGAGGAAGAAATAGCGCAGAATGCAAATAAGCTTGTAAGGTTAGGCAGAAGCGAAGATATCATATCACAGGTTAAAGTTTTTCAAGAAGAAGAAGAAGAGTTAATAGATAATGAAAAATTGTCAAATTTAAAGATTATTAATAGCAATGATTACGCTTATTTTGTAGATGGAAATATAGTATCTATTTCTTATCAAGTGCCTTTTGATACTATTGAAAGCTATGTAAAACAGGGTATTTACCGCTATCACAAAAAAAATCTTTTGTATATGCCTGTAAGTAATTTGATTAAACACAGGATTTCTGCAAATTTAAGCGTATCAAAAAAAGGTTATTACTTTTTAGAATGGCTTAATTAAGGAGGCTGAAAGATGGAAGCAAACGCAGTTAGTCAGACAGATAAAAGTGAGCTTACAGTTATTCCGATAAATAAGGATTTGGCTTTTAGGCTGAGATTAGATTTTACGCTTGAAAATAAGATTGATTTTACAGGCAAATACCGCAGTTATATAATCAGTCTTTTAAAAACAGCTTTCTGTGATGATAAAGAGTTTTTTGATATAAACTACGGACAGGTAGCACTTAAACCTTTTACTTTTTCAGTTTATTTTTTTACCGATGTTTTAAAGCAGTTTAACAGGTTTATTTTGAATGTATCAAGTTTAAATTTTGCTTATATCCAAAAGCTGTATAATTACTTTTCAATAGTTAAAAACAAAAAAAATGCCTTTTTTATGGGACAGCGTATTGTAGATGTAAATTTTTCAATAAACGCATTGGAACAAATAAAAACCGATACGGTTATATTTTCTACTTTTTCACCTGTTGTAATAAGAAAAGGCATCGTAAATCTTGTGCCTGATACAGCAGAAAATGCCAAAGATTTTCACAATAGCGATAGATTTAAGATTGTTGAGTTAAATTATTACGCAAAGTTTTTTAAATACAGTCTTTTTTACTTGGCTAATAAATTTAAAATAGATATTGATAAAAGCAAATTTTCTTTTATGCCTTTGCGTGCCAAAATTAATTTTAGCGTAATTGATTTTCTAGAGAAAAACATTTCTATAAGCGTGCCTGCTTTAAAGATGGATTTTGTATTGACAGCCGATCCAAGATTGCTTAATCTGATATATGCAATAGGCGCAGGCGCAAGACGAAGCGAAGGCTTTGGTATGCTTGAAAGAAAAGCTTAAATCTTTACAAGCGGGTATTCCGCAAGTTCTTTGATATATACCATATTATCAAGTAAACTCCATATTAACGGTTTGCGAAAAAACAAAGACAAGATAAAAATATAAAAGTTAATATGATAAGGTTTTTAAGGCAGAAAAGAATGGGTTTAAG